>Ga0255338_1001330_pt1 | contig 47911 bp, 55 predicted proteins | sample MeOH1_35cm_T4_19_FD_203715 | JGI IMG/M metagenome (GOLD analysis project Ga0255338, IMG submission 203715) | Sandy soil microbial communities from University of British Columbia, Vancouver, Canada - MeOH1_35cm_T4_195 | ecosystem: Engineered > Artificial ecosystem > Sand microcosm > Unclassified ...
ACACACAGTTGGGTACGGCCGATGGCCTTGATGACCGCGCCGTTGACGATGGCCTTTTCGCCATCATGCAATGTAATCCTGAGCATTCCTGATCTCCTCGCACTCAACTTATAGGAATGAATTTCCCTGCAGTGCTCGGGGAGGCGGAAATTATTGCCTAGTCGCGGTAAATATGGAGCTTTGGTTGGGTTGCCCCAGCCATCATCCTACAATGCCAGCAAGAGGCTTGCCCGCGGAATCCGTCCCGGGCGGTCACTTTTACTGGAGACACGCATTGAGCCTTTATTCTGCTCTCTACGCCGGCGTTTCGGGCCTGAGCGCGCAATCGAGCGCGATGGCGACGGTTGCCGACAACATCACCAACATCAACACGGTCGGTTACAAGAGCACCGAATCGCAGTTCAGCACCCTGGTGACGGATGGCCGCGCCAAGACCAATTATTCCGCCGGCGGCGTCGCTGCGGTACCGGTCTCGATGGTATCGAAGCAGGGCCTTCTCCAGGCTTCGGGCAGCAATACCGACCTCGCGATCGACGGCGGTGGCTTTTTCGTGACCCGCTCGTCGATCGACGGAACCGGGGATGTCGCCTTCACCCGCGCGGGATCGTTCAAACCCGACGAGGAAGGCTTCATGCGCAATGCAGCCGGGCTCTATCTCTATGGCTGGCGCCTGGACGCGCAGGGACAATACACCAATACCGGCAGCCTGAATCAGCTTCAGCCGGTTCGAGTGAGCGATCTCACCGGCACCGCAGTGCCGACGTCACGCCTGCAGATGCGCGCCAATCTGCAATCCACCACCACGGCCCATGTCGGCGCCTATACGGCCGGCGACATGGCGACGGGGACGGTGACGCCCGACTTCACGCGGTCGTTCGACATTTATGATTCGCAGGGGGGAGCCCATCGCGTGACGATGGCGTATCTCAAGACTGGCGCGAACAAATGGGCGTCGGAAATCTATGCCCAGCCGGCGACCGACGTGACGGCGACCAACGGTGTCCTCGCCAGCGGCGCCGTCAACTTCAACCCCGACGGCAGCCTGGACAAGGCAACCTCCTCGGCTGCCCTGTTCGGCCCCCTCAACGTCACCTGGTCGAACAGCGCCGCCTCGGTGCCGATCACCCTGGCGCTGGGCGACAATGGCGGCATCAACGGGCTGACGCAGTTCGGCAGCGAATCCGCGCTGATTTCGTCCAACGTCGATGGCGGAAAGCTCGGGAACCTGTCGTCGGTCGAAATCAGCAAGACCGGTGAAGTAAGCGCCACCTTCGATGACGGCACGACCCGTTCCGTGTTCCAGCTGCCGATCGCGACCTTCCAGAACCCGGACGGCCTCACGCGGCTGTCCGGCAATGCCTATACGATCAGCAAGCAGTCGGGCGGCATGACGCTGAACCAGCCCGGCTCTCTTGGCGCCGGTGGCATCGCCGCGGGCTCGCTCGAGGCCTCGACGGTCGATCTAGCCAGCGAATTCACCAACATGATCCGGTTCCAGCGCGCCTATAGCGCTTCGTCCAAGATCATCACCACGGTGGATGACATGCTGCGCGAAGTCAGCGACCTCAAGCGCTGATCTGATCGCGGCGGGAGAAGACGGTGTCGCTCAGCGAGATCCTTGGGACGGCGGTATCCGGCCTCGCCGCGGCGCAGGCGGGCCTGCGCACGGTGTCGAACAACATCGCGAACGTCGGCGTTGCCGGATACGCGCGCGAAAAGGTCTCGCTGTCGACCGGCGTCACATCGGGGCGCGTTTCGGGCGTCGTCATCGGCGAGCCACAGCGGGTGGCGGACCGGTTCCTCGAGGCCACCGTCTATCAGCGATCAGGCGACTATGGCCGGGCAGATGCGACGGCATCCTATCTCGACCGACTCCAGGCGCTGCTCGGCGAACCGGGCGCCGATACGGGGTTGCCGGCCCGGCTCGACGCGATCTCCTCGTCCGCTGTGGCGATGACGGGTGCGGCGGGCTCGCAGCAGACGATCTCCGTTTTTACCGGCAACGTCCAGGATGCCCTGAGCTCGATGCAGCAGCTCAACAGGGATGTCTCGGGCCTGCGCACCGATGTCGAATCCGAAGTCGGCTATACGGTTGAGTCGATCAACAATCTGCTGACCAGGATCAACGATCTCAACGTCTCGGTCGTGCAGCAGACCGGACTCGGGCGCAGTACCTCCGGCGTAGCCGATCAGCGCATGAATGCGATCCAGGAATTGAGCAGCCTGGTCGGGATCACGGTCCGGGACCAGCCCGACGGTCGCGTGAACATCGAAACGGCATCGGGTGCGACGCTGCTCGACACGCGCCTGCGTCAGCTGTCCTATCCGTCTGCCGGGATCGGTGTCGATCAGCCGACCTATCCGTCGATCGACATTCGCTTCGCCGATGCGGCCGGGGCGTCGGCGTTGACGGGCGAGCGCCTGGAAACCGCGGCGGTCGGCGGGAAGCTCGGCGGCCTGCTCGATCTGCGCGATCGTTCACTTCCACAGTTCCAGGAACAACTGGGGGTTACCTTCGGGGGGCTCGCCGAGGCGCTCAATTCCGTCTCGAATGCCGGCACCACCGTCCCGCCGCCCGCGACGCTCGTCGGTCGTCAGACCGGCATGGTCGGCAGCGATCGGCTGGGCTTCACGGGTGCTGCAACCGTCGCGGTCGTCGACTCCAGCGGCAAGCTCGTGGCCAGCACGCGCGTCGATTTCGACGCGTTGGGCCCCAGCGCCACGCTCCATGGACTGGTCAGCACCATCAACACCGGGCTGGGGGGCGCGGGTATTGCGACCTTCATCAACGGCGTACTGAGCATTACAGCCAAGGGCAGCGGAAACGGCGTTGCGATCGCGCAGGATCCGACGGTCCCTAGTGACCGCGCCGGCGTCGGTATGTCGCAGTTTTTCGGCATGAACGACCTGATCCGCAGCGACGAGAGCGCCCTTGTGCCAACGGGCTTCACCGCCACGGATCCGCACGGCTTCGGCGCCGGCCAGACGGCCGAAATCGTCCTGCGGGACGCTTCGGGCCGTGCGCTCACGAAATATTCGATGACGGGATCGGCAGGGCCGACCTTCGGGAATCTCGTGACAGAACTCAACGGCAGCCCGCTCGGCAAGTTCGGCTCGTTCTCGCTCGATGATCGTGGGCGAATCCAGTTTAAGCCGCAGGTCGGCTTGTCCGGGGCAGTGCTGTCCATCCCATCGGATTCGACCGACCGCTTCGGCACGGACAGATCCTTCTCGGCCCTGGCCGGACTGACCGGGGCTTCGAGCGGACTGGCTGCAGCGCAGGTCCGTCCCGACGTGCTCGCCAATGCTTCCAAATTGCCGTTGGCGCGGCTCGATACGACGGCCGCGGTGGGTGCGCAGGCGCTTGGACCGGGCGATACGCGCGGTGCGACGGCCTTTGTCGAGCGCCTCGGTCAGACCGTCGACCTCGGCAAGGACGGCGTTACCACGATGGAAAGATTCTCGGGCGAATTGCTCGGGCGAACCGGATTGCAGGCCGCACAGGCGAAGAGCAGCCTCACCGATGCGACGTCGCGACAGGACGACGCGATCAACCGGCGCGACAGTTTCTCGGGGGTCAATATCGACGAGGAACTTTCCCAGATGGTCGTCCTCCAGAATAGCTACTCCGCGGCCGCGCGCGTGCTGAGCACGGCCAGCAACATGTACGATACCCTGCTCGCAATGGTTCGCTGAAAGAATAAGCCATGACCCGTGTTGCAACCATACCTCTACAGCGCACGATGGCGGCGGCTATCCAGCGTTCGCAATCGATGCTCGCGACGACGCAGACGCAGCTTTCCACTGGAAAGAAGGCCAATAATTTCGCCGATCTCGGAACCGAGGCGGTCCGCAACCTCTCGACGCACAGCCTGCTTGCGCGTCAGGAGGCAGAATCGGCGGTAGCCAAGCGCGTCAGCACAACGCTCTCTCTGTACGACGCGCATCTCGGCAGCATGGAATCCGCCGCGGACGATCTCCGCCAGACGATCCTGACCGCGGTCGGCACGCAGCAGGCAGCTGGTCTGCAATCCGCCATCGACGCGGCATTTCATCAATATACCGCGTCATTGAATGCGTCGGACGGCGGCACACCGCTATTTGCCGGTTCCCAGACGGCCCGCGACCCGTTCAAGCCGACCAAGCTCACGGATCTCGCCGGCCTCGATCAGAGCAAGGCGTTCGGCGATGATTCGGTGCTGGCCACCGCGCGCGTCGCGGAAGGAGTCGACGTGCCATACGGCATCAACGCGACCGCTGCGGGCGGTGGTCTCTACGCCGCGTTCCGCACGCTGGCTGAGGCGGGCTCCATCGGTACCAATCCAACGGCAGCTCAGCTGAAGTCCCTGGCGGACGCCGCGGGACAGCTTGAATCGGGCCTCGGCTCTTTGCGCGCAATCAACGCCGACAACGGGCGGCGTCAGGCCCAGGTCGATTCCTTGGCGACCCGCGGAGACCAGCGGTCGCTGGTGCTCAAGGACGTGATTGCGAGCAACGAAGATGCCGATCTCGGCCAGGTCGCGATGAATCTGGCGCAACAGAAGACGACGCTCGAAGCCAGCTACTCGGTCTTCTCGCAGCTGTCCGGGCTGAGCCTGGTTCAGTTCCTGAAGTAGCGCCCTTCATCGTTCATTTGCGACGGGCCGCGGCATCACCTGCCGGCGCCGCGTCGAGCAGATCTGCTATCGCTCCGGCGGGGCTTGCTGCCGGAATTGCCGCCATGGCGGCGCTGATCCGTGCCGGATCGATCGCGGCAATCGGCTGGGTGAGCACGTTGAACGCCGCGGCGCTGGGAAGTTTGGAGAAGGCAGCCGCATAGCGCGCGTGCAGCGCCTGCAACTGCAGCTCACGCCCAAGCGTGGCGAGCGCAATCGCGTGACGCAGTACGATCGCCTGTCCTACCTCGTCCAGCGCCTGGCCTTTGGGAAGCGTGGGCGCGGTCGTCGCGATGAAGGCGTCCCAGTCGTGCCGGCGCCAGAGGATTTCGGCACGGAGGGCGCCCCCGCCCGGTACGTCGTCAAGAGCGGCGAGAGCGGCATCGGTCTTGCCGAGTTGGGACAGGGCGACGGCCTCCAGGCGCTTGCGATCCCACATCATGTCCTGGGAATAGGTCGGGCCTTCAGTATCGCGAAGCGTCTGAAGGGCCGCATCCGCGTCGCCGGCAATAATACGAAGCGTCGCCACCTTTACGGACAGCGGCCCCTGCGCCACGTCCGTGGTGCGGGCGGAGAGCTGATACTGAAGTAATTCCGCGGCGCGCGTATATAGCCCGGCTGCCTCGAGCCGGTCGGCGAGGTGGACAACCATCAGGTCTCCCGCCGCGCCCGCCGGCGCGAGCTCACGATATTCCCAAAACATCCCGGCCACTTGAGGCAGCGGCACCGTGCTGTTCGGTTCCAGCATCGCTGCCATCGCAGTCTGCAGATGGGCCATGATCGCGGGTGTTTCGGTGCCCATGTTGAAATAGCGGACCAGCGTCGCACCCGTGCGCAAGAGCGTCGCGTCGTCGTGGGAGCTGTCGGCCTGCGCAAGGGAGAGGCGCAGCGCGCGTTGCTCGACATCGCCACCACGCCATCCGAAGCGGATCGCATCAAGACGGTGGATCGCCTCGGCCGGCGCGATCCGGTGTTCCGAAATCGCCGCCGCGACGAGGCCCACCCTGGCGGACGCACGTTGTTCGGGTGTGCCCTGAGTGCTGGCGCTCTCGAATCGTTGGCGCGCTGCCGAGCCCTTTCCGTCGGCCAGCAGGGCACGCCCTCTCAGGAGGTTGGCTTCGGCGTCATCCTTTCCAAGCAGGCCAAGCCATGTCTGGGCCTGTCGCTGAAGACCCAATGTCAGCGCGCTTCTGACGGCGGCGAAAATGAACGGCGATCTGGCATTGGGCGCGCGGCCATTGATCGCCGTGAGCGCGCAAGCGACCTGACCAAGTGCCCGTGCGTTATCGCCCGTCCGCTCCAGGGCACGCAGGCGCCAGGCGCAGGCTTCCGGGTTTTGGCCGAGTTCGGGGGTCGCGAGAAGCGCGAGCGCCGGGCCTGGTCGATCCAACGCCGTGAGGGCCGCGCCCCGCGCAAGTTGGAACGCGGGGACAAGATCCAGGTCAGGATCATCCTGGGACATGACCTGCAGGACACCGAGCGCCTCCGGCGCGCGATTGTCGGCGATCAAGCCGACGGCGAAGGCCCAGCGATTGGCCTGGCGCGTCGCGGGGGTCGACCGCGCAAGCGCTTGCCAGGCCGTACCGTCGGAAAGCGGGGTCCAGCCCCTGCTGCCGACAATCGGGGAGCGTTGCGCGAGAATGGCTGCAAAGCCTGGGAGCCTGGGAGCCGTGCCGACTGGCGCATTCGCCGCTGTGCCATCCGGAACCTGCCCGGCGGACGGGACGGCCAAAGTTGCCGCAAGCAGTGCGGAGGTAGCGAGAAAGCGCATCAGCCGGCCACGCGAAACGCAGCGATCGCGAAGCCGCCGGCCGCGCATCCAATGAGGAAGAGCGTTGCCCGGAGTGCGACGCTCGCCTTCTTGTTGGCGTGTCTGGCTGTCGAGGCATCGACCGCAGCATCGGTCTGGTCGTCGTGGCGACGCTGCGGCGGGGCCGCTGGGCCGCCGACGACGCGAACCCGTGCCGGTCGCTGATCGTGGCTCATCTTTCATTCGTCCCTTGGGAATTCACTCTATTATAGAAGAGCGCAGGGCTTTGGGCCCGGGCGCCGATGAGTTCTTCCGGAGCAATCATGCGCAAACGCATCATGACCAGTTTTGCCGCCCTGCCGCTCGCCATTTCTGGCGGCACCGTTTCCGCCGAGGGCAAGCCAGAGGGCGGGGAAGGCACGAACCTGGTGAAGCTGGATCCGATCTCGGTGCCAATCATCGAATCAGACCGGCTGGCCGGCGCTTTGCGGATCACCGTCGTCCTGGACGCGACCGATCCGGCAGCAGCAGCGCGTCTCGGCGACCGGCAGCCCGAGATTCGCGAGGCTGCCATGGCGGCGACTTTGGAATTTGCGCGCCTCCACGCTTCGGGTTTCCGCCCGGTCAACGCGGAACTCCTCGATCACGATCTGAAGGCGGCCCTGGGGTCGGTCGATCCCGGCATCGCGCAGGTCCTGATCACTGAGGTGTCCGCCAAGAACGCCTGATCGGAGCGCAGGGCTAGCGCTTCTTCTTGGCTTGCGACACGTAGCGATGGGCCAGCGCCATGCTCAGGGTAGCCGCACCTTTCGGCGTCATCGCGGCCAGGATCATGGCGGTCGAACGTTCACGCATCCGCTGCGCGACCTGCATTTGAACTTCCATGTCGAGCTGCTCGAAGATGATCGCCGCCCGTGCCGGCTTCATCGCCTGATAGATTCGAGCGAGATTGTCATATTGCTGCCCCGTGGTCTCGGCTCCTGCATCCGCTGCCTTTTCGGCGGACGGGCTGGCCTGTTGACGCGCTGCAATATCCGCCTGAAGCCGCGCTTCGGCGGCGCGCGCCGCCTGCTCGCGCACATCGAGTGCCCGGTTGCGCTGCGCAGCGGATGCGTCGCGGGCGCCGAGATCGGTCTCGATCGCCGAGCCGAGCCGCGTCTGGGGGGCGCCTTTCGTGGAGGGAGCGGCCGCGTCCACTGCGTTTGCAACGATTGCAAGCGCGGCAGTCGCAGCGGTCAGCATGAGGAGGGAAGGCTTTCCTATCATGCTGGCTGCCCCGCGCCCGCGAGGGCCCCTTCGTCTTCGGCTTGCTGATCCGCATATTGCCTGCCGCTTGCTGCGGTCGAGGCATGAACAATCCGCTCTGCGGAGGCATCGGCGATGCCGATCATCACGCCAAGTTCCTCGCGCAAGGCGCGCGCTTCCTCGACCAGCCTGGCGTTGGCAATGCACTCACTGCCCAGAGTCGCCTTCATTTCGGAGAGTACCGCACGCGCTTGGGCGGTCGATTTGTCGAGCGCTTCCACGACCTGCGTCAGCGCGCCGTCCTTCACTGCCTTCAGGCTTCGCATCATCCGAACGCTCTGAACGAGCACGGCAGCGCAGAACAATGCAGTGGCGATGTTGGTAAGGGTGGCGAAGCTCATGATGCGGATTCCTTCGTCGCGAAGTCCCGGGAAATTCCGGTAAGGAGGCGGACCGCAACGCGGCTGCTTCGCTGGCCGATCTGCGCCTGACCAAGCGTGACTCCGCCACACTGGAGATCGAGCGGATCATCGGGGCTTTTCGACAGGCTGATCGTCTGTCCCACCTCGAGCGTGCGAAGGCGCTCGATCGGCATGGCTCTTTCGCCCAGCACGACGTTCAACTCGACATCCGTCTTTCGGATCTCGCGTGCCATATGCTCTTCCCAGATGCTGTCGCGACCGCTCTTTTCGCCCATGAAACGCTGGAGAAGCTTCTCGCGAACCGGCTCGAGGGTCGCGTAGGGCAGCACGATCGAGAATTTTCCGCCGCGCCCGTCCATGTCGATGCGAAAGGTCGACACCGCGCAGATATTGCTGGTGCCCGCGATGGCCGCGAAGCGCGGATTCGTCTCGATCCGTTCAAGCGTCATCGTGATCGGCTCGATCGGTTCGAATGCGACCGAGAAATCGCGCAGCGCGAGTTCGAGCATGCGGGAAACCAGCTTCGTCTCGATCGTCGTGAAGGCACGGCCGTCGATCAGGACCGGCGTCGTGCCGCCGCGGCCGCCGAGCAGCGCATCGACGACAGCGTAGATCAGTCCCGACTCGACGGTGATGATGCCGAAATTTTCCCACTCGGCGATCCTGAACACCCCGACCATGGCGGGGAGAGCCAGCCGACCGACCAGTTCCCCGAAGCGCGTCGAGGTGACTTCCTCAAGGCTCACCTCGATTGCGTCGGAGGTGAGGTTGCGCATCGAGCTGGAAAAGGACCGCACCACGCGGTCGCAGACGACTTCCAGCATCGGCAGGCGCTCATGGCTGATGATGCGGGATTCCAGCACCGCACGCAGACCGCTCTTCTGCGGCTTCGGCGCGCCGACATCGCCGAATAGCGCGTCGATGTCCGCCTGGTCGAAGCGTGCGTCACCGCCGGCTGCGGAAGCCGTTGGCGGCTCGGGAAGCGCGAAATCGTCGAAATCGTCGCTCATTGCTGCACCAGATCCTGAATCAGGACGTCCTTCACGGCGCCGGGGCCGAGCGCGCCGGTGGCGCGGGTAAGCATTTCCTCCTTCACGCGGAATACCGCTGCCGACCCCGCCAGATCCTCAGGCCGCAGTTCCCGCAGGAACGGCTGATAGGCGTCGAGCAGTACCGGCAGCTTCTCCTTCAGCTGCTCGGCTTTCAGGGTTCCCGGAACGAGCATGAAATGAACTCGGAGGAACCGCGCAACGCCGTCCGGCGATCGCAGGTTCACGGTCATCGGCGGGACGTCCACGAATGCGTCCTTGCCTTCGCCGCCCTCAGCGGGGGCCTCGGCGCCGGCCGCCTCGGTCTTGGCATCCTTCTTTCCGCCAAGGAACATGAATGCACCAGCGCCCGCGCCCATCAGCAGGACCAGGATTGCGGCGGCGGCAATGATCAGCTTTTTCTTCTTGCCGGCCTTGGCCGGCATGGGGGCAGCCTCGTCACCGCCGGCCCCCGGCTCGTTTTCGATTATTTCGGACAAGGACGCCCCCGCTGATGGTTTCGCGCTGTCGGACAACCCCAACGGCGATTTCTCTCCTATTATAGGATCAGCACCCGGCAATTTCTGCCTAGCGGTCAAAGTCGGGTAATTTTTCGGGAAAGGCCGGATGGATATATCCTCCTACGTATTGTTGAGTCACGAACAGGCGCTACGGCGCCGGCTCGACATCGCCGCCAACAACATGGCCAATGTTTCCACGGTCGGGTTCAAGCGTGAGCAGCCCGTGTTCCACGAATATGTGGAAAAGGGCACCGACGCGGTGGTCGATGCGGCGAAGACGACATCGTTCGTGCTGGACTATGGCGCCATGCACGATACGACCGCCGGATCGTTCCAGCCGACCGGCAACCCACTCGACGTCATGATCGACGGACCGGGCTACCTTGCGGTCGAGGCGCCGGGCGGCGGCACTGCCTATACGCGGGCAGGGTTCGTGAAGGTGCTCGAGTCCGGTGACCTGGCTGTCGCGGGCGGCCAGCGCCTGCTCGGCGAGGGCGGCAAGCCGATCAACGTTCCGCCCGAGGAAATCCCGTCGCTCTCGATCGCAGCGGATGGCAGCGTGATGGGCGCCAAGGGGCCGCTGGGTCGCATCGCGGTGACGGTGTTTCCCAACGAAGCCTCAGTCGATCCGCGGGGGGACGGGCTGCTGACTGGCACGGGCGGCCAGGAACTGGGCGCGGCACAGACCAAGTTGCGCAGCGGGGGCGTCGAAGGCTCGAATGTCCAGCCGATCGTCGAGACGACCGACATGGTCGAGATTCTGCGTGCTTATCAGAGCAGCCAGCAGATGAACGAAAGCATGGCCGACATGCGCAAACGGGCGCTCGACCGCCTCGGTCGCTTCGGCTGATCAACCCCAAAGACTTCCCACAGAAAGGCCAGAAATGCGCTCACTCTCCATTGCCAGCACCGGGATGCTCGCGCAGCAGACCAACGTCGATGTGATCTCGAACAACATCGCAAACATGTCGACGACCGCATACAAGCGCCAGCGCGCTGAATTTCAGGACCTGCTCTATCAGCAGGTCTCGCGCCCAGGATCTGCCTCGGGCGGGCCGGATGCTGCCGTTCCAACCGGCATCCAGATCGGTGCCGGCGTGAAGACCGGCGGCGTTTATCGGATCAACGAACAGGGGGCCCTTACCCAGACGAGCAATCCCTATGATCTCGCGATCCAGGGACGCGGCTATTTCCAGGTGACGCTTCCCTCGGGCGAAACCGGCTACACCCGGGATGGCAGTTTCCAGATCTCCGATCAGGGCGAACTCGTCACGGCAGACGGCTATGTGGTCCAGCCCGGCATCACCATCCCGCAGGGAACCATCGACTTCAATGTTTCGAAGACCGGTGAAGTGCAGGTGACTCTTTCGGGCAATCCGCAGCCCCAGTCGATCGGCCAGATCGAGCTTGCGAGCTTCATGAATGAATCCGGGCTCGAGGCCATGGGCGGGAATTTGTTCAAGGAGACCAGCGCGTCGGGGCAGCCCAATGTTGCGGCGCCGGGAGAGCCGGGCCTTGGCACGCTCACACAGGGCTTTGTGGAGGCATCGAACGTCAATCCCGTCTCCGAGATCACGGCCCTTATCACAGCGCAACGCGCCTATGAGATGAATAGCCGCGTCGTGAAGACCGCGGACGAGATGCTGGCAACGACCAGCCAGTTGCGGTGATATCGATGATTGGCCTGCTCGCGGCCGCTCCCGTGCTGCTGGCAGCGGCCACGCCGACGGGAGGGGCGGCCGCCAGCGTCAGGACGGCGGTGCTCGATCACGCCGTGACGCGCGGCGACGTCCTGGTGCCGGAGGATTTCACGATCACACCATTGCCCGCGGCAGATGCCCGAGCTGCGCTTTCCGCCAAGGAAGCGGCCGGAATGGAAGCTCGGCGAAACCTTGCCGCAGGGGTCGCGGTGCGGAGCGGCGACGTCATGCCACGTCAACTGGTCCGCCGTGGCGAGCCGGTCACGATCCGCTTCGTGAGCGGATCGCTGACCATCGCTGCCACCGGCAAGGCGCTTGGCAGCGGGGCGAAGGGAGAACTTGTTCGCGTCGTTACCGCGTCGACCAGCCGAACCATTGACGGTGTCGTCGACGGAAGCGGCTCGGTCCGCATCGCTGCGCCTTGAGCGCCTGGAGATTGCAATGAAGAAACTCACCACAGTGCTTTTGCTCGCCACCACGCTTTCCGGCTGTGGCATTCCGGGGCGGCTGCAGAATGTCGGCAAGGCGCCCAAGATGAGCGCAGTCGACACGGCCGATGCCATGCCCGTCGAGCCCTCGCTTTCCGTCCCCGCGGATCGCGCGCCGCGTCGTGCTGGGGCAGCGGCTCCGGCCGAAGCGCCGAACGCGTCGCTGTTTCGGACCGGTGCCGGGGCGTTCTTCAAGGACCAGCGCGCGTCCCAGAAGGGGGACATCCTGACGATCCGGATCAACATCGCCGACAAGGCCGATATGGGAAATGCCACGACCCATTCGCGCGGCGGCTCGGAGACCAGCGGTATCGGCGCCCTGCTCGGGCTTCAGACCCCGCTTGCCAAGATACTTCCCGGAGCGGTCGATCCGTCCAAGCTGGTCGACACCAAGTCGACGTCGCAATTCAACGGCACCGGCACGATCGCGCGCGCCGAAACGATCAACATGACCATGGCCGCCATCGTCACCGACGTGCTGCCCAACGGCAACCTCGTGGTGCGCGGCCGGCAGGAAGTGCGGGTGAATTTCGAATTGCGCGAACTGATCGTGACCGGAATCGTCCGGCCCGAGGATATCGGCCGCGACAACAGCATCGCGCACACCCAGATCGCCGAGGCGCGGATCATCTATGGTGGCAAGGGGCAACTGACCGACTCGCAGCAGGCGCGTTGGGGCCAGCAGATCTATGACGCGCTGTTTCCCTTCTGATGCCGGGCAGGCCGTTAACCACATATAATTCTCGGATCATTTTGGCAGTCCAATAAATCTTCCCACAATGAAAGGGCGAGCGGCATTGATCGCCTCCCGTCGCGGACCGGCGCTTCCGGTCCAGGTCGCAGAACGCGACTTTCGATCCAAGAAGGAATATTTCAATGGGCTTCTCCGTTAACACCAATGTCGGCGCAATGGCTGCGCTGCAGAGCCTGAACGAGACCGGCAAGGGCCTCGCCACGACTCAGAACCGCATCAACACCGGCCTGAACGTGGCGTCGACCAAGGACGACTCGGCTTCGTACACCATCGCTCAGACCCTTCGGGGCGACATGGGCGGTCTCAAGTCGGTCAGCGCTTCGCTGAGCCGCGCCAAGAGCGTGGTCGACGTCGCGACGGCCGGTGCGCAGCAGATCTCGGACACGATCAACCAGATGAAGGCCAAGGCCTATCAGGCGGCTGATGCCGGGATCGATCAGGCGAGCCGTGACGCGATCAACAAGGACTTCGTTGCCTTGCGTGATCAGATCACGACCGTTGTCAACTCGTCGGACTTCAACGGGACCAACCTGCTGAAGACCGGTGGCGGCAGCGTTACCGCACTGCAGTCGCTCAAGGATGGCGACACCACGTCCGCCACGACCTGGGATCCCGATTCGCTCAGCGTAGCGAACCAGGGCCTGGATCTCGGTGGATCGGTGATCACCGTGGCCGCGACCGACACGATCGCGACCCAGTCCGACGCCCAGGCGATGGTCGACACGCTGACGACGACCCAGGACAACCTGAACACCTCGCTCAGCACGCTTGGTTCGTCTTCGCGCAACATCGACGCCCAGTCGTCGTTCACGAGCAAGCTGTCCGACGCAATCGATCAGGGCATCGGCAATCTCGTTGACGCCGATCTGGCGAAGGAATCGGCGAAGCTGCAGGCGCTTCAGGTCAAGCAGCAGCTTGGCGTGCAGGCCCTGTCGATCGCCAACCAGGCCCCACAGAGCATCACCTCGCTGTTCCGTTAATCGGACTGCGGGAGCTGTCGATGTGATGGTCCCAACTGAGGCCGGGGCGGGCAACCGCACCGGCCTCTCTTCTTCCGGCGTGCGATCTGCAGTCGTAAGAGCACGGGACGCTCTCAATCCAGCCTATAATATTGTAAAGGCAGGAGGAGTTGCAGTTGTTTCCTCGTATCAGAGAAATCACGGATGCGTTCGGCGCACGCCTCAGGGTGAGCGTGGAGGAGCATCCCTCGGGCGCCCTGATCGTTCTGGAGCGCCCCGACGAGCGGGGGCGGCCGCGTGCCCTGCTCGACGGTTACGGCGTCGAGGTTCTTGCCGGCTTCCTTATGTCAGCCCGCCTCTCGGTGCCCGTGGGGCTGCCGGAAGAGCGCATCGACGGCACCTTTGCCGCATGCTTCCGGCTTGAGCTCGACCCTGCCGCCTCGCTGGTTCTGACCCAGAGCTGCACCAAGGGGCCGCTCGAGATTCCGGCTCCCTTCTGGGACCGGCTCTACGCGGAGCTTTGCCTGGTCACCGCCTTCGCGCGGGAACTCGGGCGCCGCGTCGAGGCCCGCGTCCACTGACCGGGAAAGTACGGCTAGGACTTCTCCCGAGTTCAAGCGCAGCCGACGCCGGGGCATCTGTGCCGCTACGGCCGAACTGGCCGCATCGTCCAAAGGGGGCAAGATGATGGATCCCAGAGAGTTTTCCCGCGACGCCGTTGCGAAGGCGGTCGCGCTTTCCGATGCTCCTGGTTTTCGAATTACCCTGACCCTGGACATTGTTGACTCCCAGGCGCTCTGGGCGGCGGCCTTCGCTGAGGGGATTTCCGCACCGGGCGCGACCCTTCATGACGTGATCGATACGATCGGTCCGCGTGAAGATCCCGTTCTGGCCGATTGCCTGGCCATGTTGCTGCATCCTTCGACGCCAGCCGGTTGCGCAATTGAGCATTGCCGGATCGATATCCTCGATGACGTCGTCGGCGGCGACAGTCTGCGGGATATTGGCGCGACATTCCCGCCGGCGGCATGGATGGCGACCTGAGTGGACCTATGCAGTTTGCCCGAGTGGCCTAAGTTTCAGTAATTTAAATGACTTGTGCGCGCGCCACGCATGGCTGCCGCGCTGATGCGTTGATTGCCTCGTAAAACGCAATCGGCAGGCCGGGGGAAGCCGGCCTGCCGTACGCTCCGCGGAGAGGTCGAATATTCGACACTATCGGAAGGCGAGAAGCTGCCGGGGACCGAAGGGGGGAGGCCCTCGGCAGCTCTCTCTTTATATATAGGATGATTTTCGAAGGGGGTGTTCGAACCGCCCAAGGATTTTCCCCGTGGGAGTCGCGCGCTCTGCTCTCAACCCGCAATGCTCAGGAGGTTTGTCGCCGGGTAGACGCTGCCGTTCACGCTGAGCGATAGTGCGCCTCCCGCCATCTGCACCTCCCTTACCGTGCCGACACTGTTGATCGTGACGGGTACATTGTTTCCCGAGGCGTCGGATCCGCGCAAGGTCAGCGTATAGCTGCCGGGGGCAGCCGTCGTGCCGTCCGTGAGCTTCCCGTCCCAGCTGAAGCGACCGGTCGCATTGGTGGCGTCTACGGCCCGGGTGTCGACCACGGTTCCGTCGGCCGCGGTTACGGTTGCCACGAGTGACGAGACCTTGCCGTTGGCGGCGTAGTTCCAGCTTGCCGGCGTGTCCGCCGACAGGCCGGCAACGGCGGAATCGAAAATGACCTGGCGGCCGATCAGGCCCGATGCCTGGGTGAGGTTCTGCCCCGACAGGCTCGAGAGGATGGAATCGAGCGTCTTGTTCTGCTGGATCGATTGCTCGACCTGCGAATATTGAACGAGCTGCTGGGTATATTGCGATGTGTCCATCGGGCTGAGCGGATCCTGATTCTGCATCTGCGTCGTCAGCATCTTCAGGAACATGTTGAAATCGACGTTGAGTTTGGTGCTGGCAGGGCTGCTGGTCGCAGCGGCGGTGCTAGCGGCCGTCGAGGTGATCGTGGACATACGATGTTCCTTCTATTCAGGCGACAAGATCGACCCGGCCGCTGGTGCGGATCGGGCGATAGGACTGCGGAATCAGGTCGGCCTTGGCCGCGGCCGTGTCAGCCAGGGCCGATGATGTTCCCGTGGGCTGTTGCTGACGTCCGCTTCCCTGGTGGCTGGAACCTCCGGCACTGCTCTCGAAGCGGAGGCTGCCGGCGTCGGACCGGACGCCGGCCTGGTCCAGCGCCTGCGAGAGATTGCCGCTGTCGCGGCGCAGGAGATCAAGCGCGACGGCACTCTCCGCCCGCATTGTCGCGCGCAAGGTGCCGTCCTCGAAGCCGATCCTGACTTCGATCCTGCCCAGTTCCGCCGGGTTCAGGCGGAGCGTGACCTCCTGCCCGCCATCGACGATCCGGCGCGCGATCGCCACGCCGGCTTCGTGCCCGATGCGGCCAGGTTGGGCCGAGATTGTTTCGGCCGCCGGACCCGGCATGGGTGGCGTCGCTCGCAGCGAAGCGACGCCTCCGTGCGAAAGTGGTGCCGCCAGGCCGCTTGGCGCAGCGGATCCGGTATCTGCGACCGACGGGTCAGGCTGCGTCGCGAAGACGGGCGCGGATTCGGCTGCCGTCATTGCTTCGGACGGCGTGGCCGCTTTGACGCCCGTCGCAGGATCCGACTGTCCCCCCGTGGCCGAAGCGGGAGTAGCGGACGCCGCCGACCCGCCATTCGCAGCGAGCGTTGATGGTTGATGGGGCGCTGTCGCCTGATTCACGGCCGGTGCGGCTGAAGCTGATGCTGCGATGATATCGATCACTGACTGTGGCGCTGACTCGCCAAGAATTGGGTTCGCGGACTCGCGCCCCTTCGCGCTGCCATGGGCCTTTGCAGCCGCGCTTGCGGGGATACGTCCACTCGGGGGAGCGGCCGGCGCAACTGTTGAAGGAGCCGCCTGACCGGGAATCGCGGCTTTCTGATTGGAGGTGGCCACCTTCGAAAACGACGCTGCTGGCTGGTTCGCTTCATCAGCCACGATTGTCGCGGGTGAGGAGAGCTTCCGCGTAACGGGGGCGACCTTTGGCTCCGGCGTGGAATCCGTCGATGCAGCGGGCGCAGGCGGAATGCTGCTGGCACCGGGGCGGTCGGAGGTGGAGATATCGGTGCTGATCGTTGACGCAGGTCCCCGCGCCGCAGTGGAAGGAATCGGCTTCTGCGAGACGGGAGGCTCGATTGCCGGCGGCGCTTCTTCCGCAGCGCTTTTTGACGTCTGCGCAACGGACAACGAACCCGTCGGGCCCTGTTGCGCCAGTCCGGTCACGGGGATCGAGATGCTCGCGCCGGCGGCATCGGCTGAAACTGCGGCGGCCGGCTTTTTCGCGTCAGCTGATTCCGGCGATGATCCCGCAGGCGCGCCGACGGAAGCTCGTGCCATTGGCAGATCGGGCTGCAGGCGCTTCGTCGCCATGATGCCCGGCTTCACCGTGGCTGCTGAGCGGACATCGCCGGCCGAGGCTCGCATGGACTCCGGAGCCTTTTGGTCTGCCCCTTGGGCCCTCTGCTTGCCGGTCTTCGTCTCGATAGCGTCGCCCATCGCTGCTGGTGCGGCGTCGGGCATTGGCTGACCGACAGCCGTATCGGCGGGCAGCGCCCTGGCTGCGTCGAACTCGGTAGAATGCCGTGTGGCGAGGCCGGCGATGACAGGCGAAGGCAGAGGCGCGGTGGGTTGCTCCGCGAGGGCCGGAGATGTGAGCGGCGCTTCCGCCGCAATCATTCCGGCAGACCCCGGAAGGAGCTCGATGAGATTTCCCCCGGTCAGCTGCGCGTTTGCCGGCACCGAGGCGCGGGTATCGATCGGCGCGAGACCGGTTATGCTTATGCCCGGGGTCACTGGTGGCGCGGCTTCTGCGGTACCGGACAAGAGTGCAGACTTGGTCGATCCGGCGATATTTCGACCGACCCCGGAATCCGGGACGGGGTTCGGTTTGGGAATGGTGATGCCGAGTGTATCGGGCGCGAGAGGTGCGGGCGCATCGATCGGCGTAGCCAGCGGCGAGAGCGCGATCGCGGCGAGAGAAGCAGCGGTGTTGCCGGACGAAGGCGTGACCGGGCCGGGGGCGATCAGGTCATTGAGGGCAACTGCGAAATTGTTGCCGGGCACACTCGACCGGGCGATCCCGGTGCTGGATCCTGGCAGCCCGGGAAGGGCGACGACGTTAAGCTGCATGCAGGTCCTCTCGCCGGTCGACCCGGCCAATTCCCCATTATAGGAGGAAATCGGCACCGCGGGCTTCATCCGACCGTGCCGAGTGCGCGAATGCGCGCGCGGGCGTGAATTTCGTTCTGTGACAGGACCACCGTTGCGGGCCGCACCCGTTCAATGATCGACCGGACGAACGGGCGGATGCCCGGATTGGTGAGCAGGCACGGAATCTCGCCGTCGGCTGCCAGACGATCATAGGTTTCGCGCACGGCCGCGATAAATCCCTGCAGTGCGGATGGCGCCATGGCGAGTTGTCGCTCGTCGCCGGAACCAACGATGCTTTCAGCAAAGGCCGCATCCCATTCCGGCGACAGCGTTACCACCGGGATGGCATTGTCACGGGTCTGCGCGGAGGAAATTTGTCGGGAGAGCCGCCCGCGGACATGCTCGGTCATTTGTGTCAGGTTGGAGGTCAGCGGCGCTGCTTCGGCGATTCCTTCCAGGATCGTGGGAATGTCGCGGATCGATATGCCCTCGGACAGCAGGTTCTGCAGGATGCGCTGGACGCTGGAGATCGAAACCTTGGAGGGGACGATGTCGGCGACCAGCTTCTCCGCATCCTTGTGGACTTCGGACAGGAGTTTCTGCGTCTCGGTATAGGAGAGCAGGTCGGCGATATTGTCTTTCACCAGCTCGGTCAGATGGGTGGTGATGATCGTTCCGCAATCCACGACCGTCAGCCCTCGGAAACCCGCTTCGTCGCGCAATTCACGGTCGATCCAGAGGGCGGGAAGGTTGAAGACCGGCTCCCGGGTCGGTTCGCCGGGAAGGCCGGGGTTACCGCCTCCAGGGTTGATCAGCAGGAGCTTGTCGAGGCGAATCTCGCCACGCGCGGCCTCGCTCTCCTTGATATAGATGACATATTCGCCCGCCTTCAGCGCCATGTTGTCAGTGATGCGGACGGATGGCAGGACAAAGCCATAGTCGGTGGCCATCTGGCGCCGCAGCGCGCGGACCTGGTCGTCCAGCCGGGGTTCGCGGGTCTCGTCGTTGATGATCGGGAGCAGGGCATAGCCGATCTCGATCCGCACCGCGTCGATCGCCAGCGTCTGGGCGATCGGCTCCTCCGTAATCTCGGCCTTGGCGGCTTCGCGCGCCTCGGATGCGCGGTCGATCGCTGCCTTTACCTTGGCCTTCTGGCTCATCGACCAGGCCACCCAGCCCGAAAGACCGGAAAAGGCGGCGAAGGGGACGAACGGCAGGCCCGGCATCAGCGCGAGGGCACCCATCAGGAAGGCGACCATCCCGAAGGCCTTGGGATAGCGACCCAGCTGGACGCCGAGCGCACTGCCGGTCTTGCCGCGTACGCCACCCTTGGAAACGAGCAGGCCCGCGGCGATCGAGACGATCAGCGCGGGAATCTGGCTGACCAGCCCGTCGCCCGCCGTCAGCACCGTGTAGGTGCGAAATGCCTCTCCGATCGGCACGCCGTGCGAGATGACGCCAATGCCGAGGCCGACCACGATATTGATCGCCGTGATCAGCAAGCCGGCGACGGCGTCGCCCTTCACGAATTTCGAGGCGCCGTCCATGGCGCCGTAGAAGCCGCTTTCGGCCTCGATCTCGCTGCGCCGCTCGCGGGCCTGCTCCTCCGAGATCATGCCGGCGGAAAGATCCGCATCGATCGCCATCTGCTTGCCCGGCATCGCGTCCAGGCTGAAGCGCGCCGCGACCTCCGCGATGCGCCCGGCACCCTTGGTGACGACGACGAAGTTGATCACGACCAGAATGATGAAGATCGTGAGGCCGATGGCGGTCTGGCCACCCATCAGGAATTCGCCAAAGGCGCCGATCACACCGCCGGCTGCGTCGGGGCCTTCATGGCCATGGCCGAGGATCAGCCGCGTCGATGCCAGGTTGAGGCCGAGCCGCAGCATCGTCGCGATCAGCAGGATGGTCGGGAACGCCGAAAGCTCGAGCGGCTTCTCGATGAACAGCGAGGTCATCAGGATCATCACCGACAGGGTGATCGACAGGGCAAGGCCCATGTCGAGCATCCATGGCGGCATTGGCAGGATCAGCATCGCAATGATCGCCGTGACACCGCCCGCGAGGACGATGTCGCGGTTCATGCCGAGGCGATCGAGGATGCCGGCTACAGCAGGAGGCATGCGGTAATCCTCAGGCTGCCGGCGAAACGGCGATGCCCGCTTCGATAAAGGTCTTCAGCTTGTTGCGCATCGTGCGGACGGAGATGCCGAGGATGCTCGATGCCGAGGTGCGATTGCCGTGGCATCGTTCGAGCGTCTGCAGGATCAGTTCACGCTCGACCTCCTCGACCGTCCGCCCGACCAGCCGGTCGATCGCCTGCGGGGTCTCCACTTCCTGCCGCGCGGCGATCCGCGATCCGTCGGCGAGAACGATGTCGTGCGGTTCGATCAGCGGGCCATGAGCAAGCAATACGGCGCGGTGGATCGCATCTTCGAGTTCGCGGACATTGCCCGGCCACGAATAGCCGCGCAGCACTGCGATCGCGGCGTCGCTGAGCGGTCTGAAGACGAGCCCGTCGGCCGCGGCCAGCCGCTCGGCGAAGCGCGCGGCCAAATGCGCGATATCGTCGCCGCGGGCGCGCAACGGTGGCACTTCGACGCGCGCGAGTCCGAGGCGCGCCAGCAAATCCGCCCGGAAAGTCCCTGCCGCGACGCGCTCCCGCAGATCGACCGTCGAGCTGGCAATGATGCGCGCCCCGATGGGGAGCAACTCACTTCCGCCGATGCGCCTGATCGAGCGTTCCTGCAGGGCATGGAGCAGCGCGGCTTGGCTGTGCGGCGCCAGCGCGCTCACCTCGCGCAGGAATACGGTGCCTTCGCCGGCCTTTTCGAAGCTGCCGAGCCGGCGTGCTGCCGCACCTGCAAAGGCGCCCTGTTCATGGCCAAACAGTTCCGACTCGACGATTTCCGCAGCAACGCCGGCGCACTCGACTACCAGCATCGGATCCGGACGACCCGATGCTTCATGGATCGTGCGCGCCATCAATTCCTTGCCCGTGCCCGGCTCGCCGCCGATCAGAACGGGGGCGCTGCTGCGCGCCATGGCCATGGCGAGCGCCGTCGCCCTGGTCAGCGCTGGCGCGTCACCCACCATCCCCAGTGATCGATGGGCGACGACCGAGGCAATCGCGGCAGCGATCAGCGCGCGTTCGGGAGGCAGCGGCACATAATCGCGGGCGCCGGCGCGGATTGCCGCAACCGCCTGCGCTGCAGAGGCGTCGATCCCGCACGCGAGCACCGGCAAAGCGAACCGCTCCGCGTGCAGGCGATCCAGGAACGCGACGACATCTGATTCGACATCAATCATTGCCAGGTCGCCGCCGCTGACGCGCAGGATCGTCATCGCCTGATCAGGGTTGTCCGCCATTGCCACCTCGGCACCGGCATCGCGCGCCAACTCTGCAGCCTCGCGAAATTCAGTGCCCGGTGCGCCGATGAGCAGCATTCGGATCGGGCCGGTTGCTGCCTTCACTGGTTGCCCCGCACGATTTCAGTGAGGGTAACGCCGAGCGCGCCGTCGATGAGTACGACCTCGCCGCGCGCAATCAGGCGATTGTTGACGAAGATGTCGACCGGCTCGCCGACGCGGCGGTCGAGCTCGACCACGGTGCCTGGAGTGAGCTGGAGCAGCTTGCCTACCGGCATCCGCGATCTGCCCAGGACGGCCTGGACCTTGACCAGGACATCGTTGACTGCCTCAAGGCCATCCGATCCGCCACCGCCAGCAGTCGTGCCGGAAGAGGGAGCGTCGAAGTCCTCGAGAAAGGAATCGGTCGCCTGGGCGGCTTCCACCGGGACGATATTGGGTTCGATTTCCATCGCATGTTCCATCATGTGTTCATCCATTGGCGGATCACTGAGGCCGCTTCGGGCGGGCTCACGCTGATCGTGTCACCAAGCCGCTTGAGCGCTGACGACTTGACCCTGCCGTCGACCTGGTTGAGCGCGATTTCCTGATCGAGATTCGGATCGCCATGCGCACTGTCCAGCGCGGCAAGTTGTTGCATGGCGGTCGCATCGCCGTCGGCAGCGCGCTCGGCGAGCGCCAGCCGGACGGGATCGGCAGTGATATTGCCGCCGTCGATCGTGCCCGGCGCACCATCCGTCGCCCGCTTCGGCCTGATCATCCGCAGCGCCAGAATGCCGACACCGGCGATGACAAGGAGCTGGATCAGCGAGAAGAGCTTGTCCATCGGCAGGAGCGAGAGAAAGCTGCCGCCGGTGTCCGCGAGAGCGTCCCCGGCGGTGAACTTCATGCTTTCGACCACCACGCTGTCGCCGCGCTCTCCGTCGATGCCGGCGGCATTCTCGACGATGCGGGTGAGACGCTGGATCATGGGCTGGGGCAGGCCGTTCGCGCCCCCATCGACCATCACTGCGATGGTGAGCCGCTTGATCTGGCCCGGCACGCGGACGGTGACGGTGTGCGTCGCGCTGTTGTCGTAGCTGGTATCTTCGGAATTCTGGTTGCTTGCGGATTTGCGCGTCGGCCCGGCACCGCCAGCCGCAGCCCCCTGGCTGTCCGGAAGCTGTGCGGCAACTGAAGCCGAGGGTGCCGCGACGTCGTTTTCGTTGTTCTGGTCGCCGGATTCCACGGTGACCTGGTGCGAGATCACTTGCTTGTCGGGATCGAAGACGTTGGATTCCTCACGGGTCTGGTCGCGGTCGATAAGCGCCGATACCTCGGCCCGCACCTTGCCGGGGCCGACGATGGGCTCGAGCAGCGATTCGATCTCCTCGCGCAACTTCGCCTCGACCGCGCTTTGGCGCTGGTCCGCATCGGAGGCGCCGGCGCCGCCTGGGTCACCGGCCCGGGCCAGCAGCGCGCCGGTCTGGTCGACGACCGAGACCGCTTCGGGCGCCAGTTCGGGTACCGAGGACGAGACCAGATAGCGGATCGAGGCAACCGCCTCGGACGGGAGCCGCCCCTTGGTCTTGACGGTGACGGCAGCGGTGGCCTTGCGCGCTTCGGCGGCGAACATCTCGCGTTCGGGCATCACGATATGGACGCGCGCCGCGGTGACGCCATCGAGGCTTTCGATCGACTTGGCGAGTTCGCCCTCGACCGCACGGGTTTCGTTGATCTTCGCGCGCGAGGCGGAAACGCCGAAGGGCTCCTCCTGGTCAAGCACGTCATAGCCGATCTTGCCGCCGAGATGGTCGCCCGCCATCGCCATCCTGAGCTCGGCCAGCTTGTCCTGCGGCGCGAGGATCGAACTGCCATCGGCGGATAGGCGATACTCCACGCCCTGTGCCTTCAGCTTGTCGGTCATCGCAGCTGCAGCGGCCGGATCGAGATCAGTGTAGAGGAACCCCATGCTGGAGGTCGATCCGCGGGTCGCGACAAAGGTCAGGGCGGCGAACAGCGCCAGCGCCACTCCGCCCATGACCGCGATGCGTTTGGTACCCAGCTGGGCGAGGAAAGTGCGAATTGCGTCCAAGATGCGCCCCGAGGTTTGACGGCGGGGCAACACCCCATGGACGCATTATAGGATGAGGCGGGGCGGCAATTTCTGCCGGGCAGGAAAAATTTGCCGGGCTGGCGATGCGTGGTTCAGGCCGCCGCCACGAGCGGGGCTGCGGGCATCAGCGCTTCGAGTTCCGCAACCACCGCAGCGCGACGCGCCGCGGCGTCCAGTGTCAGGCCGCCCTGCTCCCAGGCGATGAGCGCGTCGCCCGGCGGTAGCGTGCCGTCCGGCAGCACCGCGAGGTTCAATTTGCGGCGATCGTTGCGCTGGCGCACGGCCACGCATTCCTCGACCGTTTCGACCAGGGTGGGATGCACCCGGATCTGGAGTTCCGTGCCCCGCGCTACCTGGTTGAGGACGCGGCCGATGGCTTCGTCGATGCCAGCGGTCGGGGCGCGTTCCACGGCATGGCCGGCAATCATGTCGGCAGCGTCGAGCGCCAGTTCCGCCGCGTCGCCGGTCAGGCGCCGGACGGTTTCGTCATACCGTTCATCCAGTTCCTCGATGGCACCGTGCAGTGCGTCCACGGCAGACAGCAGTGCCGCGTCGCGCTCGCCGCGGGCCTGCATCAGGCCCGCTTCGAAGCCATCGATCCGGGCAGCGGCGAGCGCACTTTCCTGCGCCGACCGGACCGCGTTCAGTTCTGCCCTGAGCGCCGCCAGTTCAAGCATCGAATCGGCGACGGTCTGGCCGCCTTGCGGCTCGTAAACGGTGAATATGCGATCGAAAGGATATCGCTCGACGCTGTGGAGGGACATTGGTCTCGAATCCTCAGATGATCATCGCATCGTCGCTCTTGGGATCGACGAGAAGGATCTCACCGCGATCCGCAAGCGACTTGGCCAAGCGGACAAGCGACGATTGCGCTTCCTCGCAATCGCGTGCGCGGACGGGGCCCATGCCTGCCATGTCCTCGCGCATCAATTTGGCTGCACGTTCGGTCATTGCACCGAAGAAGACGTTCCTGAGCGGGGCCGGCGAGCCCTTGAGCGCAAGAGCCATTTCGCGCTTGTCCGCGTTGCGAACGATCACGGCGACGGCGGCGGGGAGAAGATTCGAGAGATCTTCGAAGGTGAACATCAGCGCGCGGATGCGCTCCGCGGAATCGGGTGCCCGATCATCCAGGGCGGTGAGCATCGCCTCTTCGGTTGACCGGTCGAGCGCGTTGAACATGTCCGCCATTGCTTCGTGCGGATCGCGTTTTGTGGAGCGCGACAGGTTCATCATGAAGTCGGTGCGCAGCGTATGCTCGATTTCCTGGATGACGTCTTTCTGGACGGTTTCCATCCGCAGCATCCGCATGATCACGTCGACGGCGAAATCGCGCGGCAACTCGGCCAATACGCGGGCCGCGTGATCGGAGCGGAGCTTGGACAGGATAACTGCGACAGTCTGCGGATATTCGTGGCGAAGGGCCTGGGCGAGGACGGTCTCGCTCACATTGGAAAGCTTGTCCCACATTGTCCGGCCGGACGGTCCGCGGATATCTTCCATGATCTCCTTGACGCGATCGGTCGGCAGTACATCGCTGAGCAGTCTCTCGGTCGATTCATAGGATCCGTGGAGTGAACTCATGCTCGAAACCTCGCCCGAAAACTGGACGAGCAGATAGTCTACAACGGTAGCGGGGATACGGCCCAGCCCGGCAATGGTCGAGGAAAGCTCCTTGATCTCGTCGACGGAGAGCTGGTCCCAGATCGGCGCTCCCTGTTCCTTTCCCAATGCGAGCATCAGGGCGGCGGCACGTTGTGCACCGCTATAGCGCTTCAGCTCGGGCGGTTCGCCGATCTGCGCCATCATATTCATGGTTACCCCTTCGAAAAGCATGGTCCGCGCCACGGCGGACGTCCGACCCGTCTATTATAGAGGGAGGTGCCACGAGGTAGGGTGATGGCGGTCAATTTCTCGAACGATCTGGTAGGCCTGAGCCTCTTGACCAGCAGCAACCAGCTGACCGGTACCGACACGTCGGTGACCTTTGAATCCAAGGCAGTGCGGATCGCCAAGGCGCAGTTCACGACGGTCGCGACGACGCCGCCATGGAATGCCGCGAAGAGCACGACGCCGCTTTCCGCCGAGGTTTCCACCATCAAGGCGATGAAGACGATCATCGACAAGGCTGGAACCGGGGTCGATGCCTTGCCGATCGACGTGCAGACCTCCTTCACGGCCTACAAGGCATTGGACCGGCTCCAGGCCCTGGCGCAAAGCGCGGCGAGCAGCACCAGTTCGGATGCGCAGCGCGCGTCGCTGCAAACGGCCTTTGCCAAGGGCCTTTCCGATCTCGAGACCTTCCTTGGCCAGGCGCCGTCCGACAAGGTCGATCTGTCGTTCTTCCAGCCCGCACGTAGCGTGACGAGCGTGGCGCTCGGTGCACCGGAACAGTACAAGGTCAAGGGCCCGGGACTGGTGACCGCCCGCACCGACGCGCTGCCTGGGCTCACCGGGACCGAGCAGTTCAGCATCACGCTCACCAAGCCCGGTGGATCCGACGTCGTCAGCGTCGATCTGTCGCAGGGGCCGCAGCCGCCCACGCTGGATTCGGTTTCGACTGCGATCAATGCTGCAATCTCGGCGGTGCCGCTGCACAATCCCGACGGCAGTATCAGGCTCGATGCCAATGGCCAGCCTGTACCCCGCTGGCTCGTGCGCTTCGTGCCCGAACGCGGGACCGACAAATGGGGCCTGACACTGAACGCGCCCAGCGGAATCGAGCAGGTCACGCTGGCGCAGTCCAACGCCAAGGACGCGCTGATCGTCGCGACCGGGCAAACCGCGCTGGACAGCCCGACGGCGACCCAAGTCTTCCGCTATGACGATCCGAGCGGCGGCATGCAGAAGCAGGCCATGGCGACGCTCTCGGCGCTGGATCGGCTAAAGACCGAGCAGGCAAGCCTGATCGGCAAGACCACGGCGGCGACCACGACCTTCAAGACAGACGCATTCGGCAAGACGACCGCGACCACGACAAAGTCGAACACGGTGTACGCCAACACCGATGCAGCGGCGATTGCCACCGATCCGCAGGGCAACTCCTATGTGGTTGGAACGACGCGCGGCGACCTGGGTGCCGACCGGTCGAACGGTTCGGACAATCTGTTCCTCACCAAACTCGATGGGGAGGGCAAGGTCGTCTGGCAGCGCGGCCTTGGCGCGGCCGGCTCGTCGAGCGGCGCAGCGATCAGCCTTACCGGCACCGGGGATATCGTCGTCGCGGGAACCGTGAACGGCAGCTTTGATGGCGCCACGACCGATGGCGACATGCTCGTGGCGCGGTACAAGGCGAATGGGGATGAGTCCTTCGCCACGGTGATCCGCAGCACCGGAGCCGATACTGCGCGGGCGGTGGCGGTGGGGAATGACGGATCGGTGTTCGTGGGCGGCAAGGCCGCGACCGGCGGTGGCGATGCTTTCGTGGCGCGGCTCGACGCGACGGGCAAGGTTACCGAGCGCCGGACGATCAACGCGGGCGGGAGCGAGGCGATCAATTCCCTGGCGATCGGCGGCGACGGCAATCTGCTGGCGTTGGTCAATCAGGGTGGCGTCTCCCAGGTTCGCAAATTCGACGCGGCGTCGTTGTCGACGGATCTCGGTACGTTGAGCCTGGGCGCTGCCGATGCACGGGTCATGGCGGTCGCCGCCGACGGCACCATCGCCGTCGGCGGCGCGACCCTGGCAGCCCTTTCCGGAACACAGACGAACGCGACGAGCGGCGGGCGGGACGGCTTTGTCGCGCGGATCGATTCCGGGCTTGGTGCGGCATCGGTGACCTATCTCGGCAGCGCTGGCGACGATCAGGTCGACAGCGTCACCTTCATGAACGGAGAGATCTATGCCGGGGGCCGTACGACGGGCGCGCTGGCAGCACCACGCAAGGGAGCGGTCGATGGCTTCGTCGCGCGGATCGATGCCGGCAGTGGCGCTGTCGCCGCGACCACGCAGTTCGGACAAACCGCCTTGCGGACCGAGCCCGTCCGCCTTGCCGCGTCGCTGCAGGGTGCGACCGCATTGGGCGCGCTGGGATTTGCGCAGGGAACGGTCAACCCGCTCGCCTCGACCCGCCTGACCACGCAGACCGCGCTGCGACCTGGCGATCAATTCTCGATCCGCGTCGACGATGGGGCGATCAAGAAGATCACGATCGCCGCCAATGACACCGCGAAATCGCTGGTCGACCGGATCAACGCAATTACCCTGTCGAAAGGCACCGCGACGATCGCCACGAGCAATGGGGCGCAGTCGCTGCGCCTCGATTCCAAGGCGGGACATTCGATCGAGCTTATCGCCGGCGCTGCGGGGAGCGACGCACTTGCGAAGCTCGGCATTGAACCGAGACGGATCGAGACGCCGGCGGCCTTGCCGTCGAACGCTCCGTCCGTTCGCCCGGGCGGCTCCTATGGCCTTGCGCTTAGCCAGGCCCTCAACCTCTCCACGGCTGCGGACGCGAAGGCCGCGTTCGACAAGATCAAGCAGGCTTTGTCGATGACGCAGACTGCCTATCGATCCCTTTATTGGGACGACGCGAAGGCAAAGCTCGCGGGCGGCGTCACCAATACCAAGAGGGGCACGCAGTCGACCGTCGTGGAACAAGCGCAATTGGCCAATTACCAGGCGGCGCTCACGCGCCTGTCTTCGACACCCACGTCAATTTTGGGGCTATGATCATGGCGACACCTTCGATCCTCTCGGGAATTCGGACCGAGATGAAATTCCTGTCCGAACGACAGCGCGTGATCGCCCAGAATATCGCGAATTCGGAAACGCCGGGCTTCAAGGCACGGGAAGTGGCACCACCGGATTTCGCTGCGCTGCTCGGCGCCCAGGGTGGTGGTGTTTCGAGCATCGCCCAGCCGAGCGTGAAGATAACGGACGGCATGGCCGCGCTGGGCGCGATCCAGCCGAGGAGCGCTCCGATCGTTCTCGACAAGGACATTACGGAAACCAAGCCCGACGGCAATAACGTGACGCTGGAGGACCAGTTGCTCAAGATGGGCGAGATCCAGGCGGATTTTGCCACGATGACGAATCTCTACCGCAAGCAGCTATCGATGCTGAAAACCGCGCTTGGCCGGAACGGCGGATAGTCATTTAGCCGGCGGGATCGTCGGCGGTTTGAAACGTCAGTCGCCCGACACGATGCGCGTCGGGCTGTGCCGCGTCGTTACAGCCGTGCGTTGATCGAAATCGGTGCTGGCAGTTCCGTCAGCGCCATGCCGCCATGGGCACCGTAGATAGCGTTGCGTTTGCCCGTGACGCGCTGCGCTTCGGCGGCGATCGCGCCCATCAGATCCACCGAGAATTCGATCTGGCGCTCGAGCAGGCGTGCATTGGCGATCGAGGCATTGCGCAGCGATCCGGCGGCATCCGACAATTGCAGGCGCATCGCCTCGTCGATTTGCTCCATCCAGTCGGGTGTTTCCCGTTGCAGGCGCGCGACCTCGGCGTCGAGTTGCCCAACCAGGCGAGTCTTGGCCGAGACCAGTTCCGACAGGGTGTTCAGGTGCCGCGCGGCGACCAGGATCTGATTTTCTTCCTCGATAACGTAATAGAGCGAGAGCATCAGGTCGATCAGTTCAACCGCCATTGTCGGTTCCTCCCTGCATCTTCAATATCTGGTCGAGCACGATCGGAGCGAGCCCGATGCCACCGCGTTTGGCGAATTCGGTGCCCAGTTTTTCCGCCAGCACGCCACGGAACATGTCTTCGCCGTGTCCGCCGGAGAATTCGCCGGTATCGACGCTTTCGAGCATCAATTGCGTCATCTGGCCGAGGAACACGGCCTCGAAGGACTGAGCGGTCTCCTTCTGCTTCGGTGTCGCCGCGGTATCGGCAGATCGGGCAGGGGTGGCCGGGGCTGTGGGGGCTATTTCCATTACTGTACCGATATCTCGGCCTGAAGCGCACCCGCGCTCTTCACCGCCTGGAGAATCGTGATCAGGTCGCGCGGCGATACGCCGAGGGCATTGAGCCCACTCACGAGCGACTGGAGCGAGGCGCCCCCACCGACCAGCGCGAGCGACGCGCCGCTTCCATCGTCCACCGAAACCTGGGTGCGGGGGACGACCGTGGTCTGGCCGTTCGATCGCGGAGCGGGTTGCGATACGACCGGCGTCTCGCTCACGCTGATCGTCAGCCCGCCCTGGGCGATCGCGACGGGACTCAGCCTGACGTCATTGCCCATCACGACCGTACCCGATGCCTCGTTGATGACGATGCGGGCCGGCTGATCGACATCGACGTCGAGATTCTCGACCTGCGTCATCAGGTCCACGACTGACCCGGGAAAGCTCGCGCCGGGCGCGATCCGGACGGTGGCTGGATCGAGCATTTCGGCCGTGCCGGAGAATCGCTGGTTGATCGCGGCGGAGATTCGTTGCGCCGTCGTGAAATCGGGATTCTTGAGCGCGAGTTTCAGGCTGGTCGAGGAGCGGAGCACGAACGGCACCTCCCGTTCCACGATCGCGCCGCCGGCGACCCGCGCCGATGTCGACACGCCGCGGCTGACGCTGGCGGCCGCACCCTGCGCCTTGAATCCGGAAACTGCGACAGGACCCTGGGCGACTGCGTAGATTTCTCCGTCTAGGCCGCGCAGGGACGAGGCGATCAGGGTGCCGCCCTGCAGGCTGGAGGCATCGCCGAGCGCGGCGATCTGCACGTCGATGGTCGAACCCGTGCGCGCATAAGGTGGCATGGTCGCGGTGACTGAAACCGCGGCGACATTCTGCGTGCGCATCTGGGTGCCGCGGACATTGACTCCCATGCGCTCGAGCATTGCCTGCATCGATTCCTCGGTGAAGGGCGCATTGCGCATCCGGTCACCCGTGCCCGCGAGACCGACGACGAGGCCGTAGCCGACCAGCTGGTTCGGCCGCACATTCTCGACATCGACGATATCCTTGATGCGCGTGCGTGCTTCTGCCGGCAGGGCGAATAACGCGGCGCCGAGCATCATTGCGGCCAACACTATCCGGGTCGCATGGATATTGCGGTGAGTTCGTGGAAAAACTGCCATGAATCTCTTATAGGAAGATAAGGGCCATTCAGACCCGAGGAGCGCGATTTTCGGTGCGGATTGACGGCCTTTCCCTTCCCCTGGCGCGCAGCCTCCTTGCCGCGCTGCCGAAGGCGGTGCCGAGCTTCGCGCTGATCGAAGGCGAAACGCGCCCGGCGCAGCCGATGACGGCGGCCCCGACCTGTTCGATGACCAGCGTCCAGATGCTGGTGACGCTTGCCGCAGCCCAAGATGGTGTGGAGCGTCGGCGTCGCGTGGCGCGCGAGGCAAGCCGCGGTCTCGATGCACTCGATCGGCTGCATGATGAAATGCTGGCCGGCGCGCCGAGCATTGAGCGGCTCCGCGAAATCGCTCACTGGGCGCAGAGTGCTGAAGCACCGGAAGACCCGGCACTTGCGAAGATTTTCCGGGAGATCGATCTGCGCGTCCGGGTGGAACTGGCAAAGTACGACGTGGAAATCTGAGCCGCCTTGCGGTGTGGTCAGCGGCTCCTGGTGAGCCGCAGCACGTAGCTGATGATTTCCGCGACCGCCGCGTAATGTTCGGTCGGAATGGGGCGGTCGATCTCGGCGCTGGCGAACAGCGCCCGGGCGAGCGCACGATTCTCGACGATCGGCACGCGATGCTCCGTTGCGATCTCGCGGATCTTGAGCGCGATCGCGTCGACACCCTTGGCCACGACGATCGGAGCCGCCATCGCGCCATGATCATATTTCAGCGCGACTGCGTAATGGGTCGGGTTGGTGACGATCACGCTCGCCTTTGGCACGGCGGCCATCATCCGGTTACGGGCGCGCTGCATCTGGATCGCGCGGATCTTGCCCTTGATCTTGGGGTCGCCTTCCTGCTGCTTGTACTCGTCCTTGATCTCCTGGAGCGACATCCGCATGCGCTTCAGGAAGGAGCGTCGCTGATAGACGATGTCGAACAGCGCCAGCGCCGCCACCAGCATGGCGACGGACTTGATCATCGCGAAGACGATGCCGGATGCGGCAATCCCGATCTCGGCCGGATCGGCGCCGACCATTCGGTCGAGTCCTGCCACCTCGGGCCAGACCACCTGGTAGGCGACGAGGATCACGGCCGCCATCTTCGCGAGGGTCTTCGCGAATTCGACAAGGGCGCGCGGCCCGAGCAACCGGCCGAATCCGGAAAAGGGGTTAAGCTTTGACCATTTCGGTTTGACGCGTGTCCAGGCGAGGATCGGCCGGCCTTGAAGGAGGCCGCCCAGTAGCGCGCAACCGAACAGGGTTGCGAACAGCGGGGCCATTGCCGATGCGACCGCCCCGAGGAAGCCGATCGCGAAATTCTCCGCCCCGCGCGGATCGATGATGAAATCGTTCGCGCTGCCCCAGAGGTGAACGAAGACGATGCCGAGTTGCCTGACCGTGTAGGCACCCATTCCGCCGGTGACGATCAGGGCACCCATGAACATCGCTGCGTGCTTCGCCTCGGGCGCACTGGCGACATCACCGCGACGACGTGCATCCTCGAGCCGCTTTTCTGTCGGATCGTGGGTCTTCTGGTCCTGGTCCGTGTCGGCCATGTCAGTGCCAGCCCGACTGCATCCAGTCGGCCATGCCGAACGCGAATCCGGTCAGCAGGCCGCCGACCGAGACGGCGGTGACGGCCAGTCCGAGCAACAGGTTGAGCGGTTGGGCGATGAAGAAGATCTGGATCGCGGGGGCGAGCCGGGCGGACAGGCCGAGCGCGACGTTGAACACGATGCCGTAGACGAGGAGCGGGGCGGCGAGGCCTATTCCCAGCGTCATCGACCGGCCGACCGCGAGTACTGCCAGCTCGGCGAAATCGTGCAGGGGCGGAATGCCTCCGATGGGAAAGGTGGCGTAGGAATGGATGATCGACGCGATCCACAGATGATGGACCTGCATGGCCATGCACACCACCGTGGCGCCGACCGTGACGAACTTCGACAGCAGGGGAGCCTGCCCACCCTGCGCGGGATCGAACAGCACCGCCGATGACAGGCCGACCTGCATGCTGATTACGGAGCCGGCGATCGAGACGGCGTGAAAGATGATCTTGACGATCGCGCCCATGGCGAGCCCGGTGCCAAGTTCGATGAGCAATGTTCCGGGCAGGGCAGTTGTGTCGATCGCCGCGGCATGTGCGCCGGGACCAAGCAGCCCCATCATGCCGAAGGTCATGCCGCCTGCGATCAGCAGCCGGATGCGGCCGGGAACGGCTTCCTCGGCGAACACCGGCAGCATCATCAGAACCGCCCCGACGCGAGCGAAGACGATCAGGAAGGCCGTTACCTGGAGCTCGAGCATTGCTTCCACGGGTTCAGCCGGTCACGATCAGGTCGCTTACCCGGGCCATGAAGTCCGATAGCGCAGCGCCGATCATCGGCATGCACAGCAGCATGACGACTCCCATCGCGAGGATCTTCGGCACGAAGGTCAGCGTCATTTCCTGGATCTGGGTCAGCGCCTGCAACAGGCCGATCACCACGCCGATGATCAGCGAGGTGATCAGCAAGGGCCCCACGATGGTGAGCAGCAGGACCAGCGCAGCGCGGGCGAGATCGGTGGCGACAGCGGCGTCCATGACCATCGCCCTCAGATCTGCATGCGCATGATGTCGGAATAGGCGTTCACCACGCGGTCGCGTATGGCGACCATCGTGTCGAGCGCAGTCTCGGCGGCGCCGATTGCGGTGACGACGTCGATCAGGTCGCCCTTGCCGGCGACCTGTTTGGCCGAAGCGGTCTCCGCGGCATGCATCGTGCCTGCGGTGTTCGATATCATTGCCTCGACCATGCCGCCGAAGCCGCCGGCCTGGCTGTCGATCGACGCTGGCTTGAGGCCGCCGCCAATCTTGGGCGCGATGGAGCCTAGCGCGCGGCCATAAGCCGACGCTGCGTCGAGTGCACCGATGGACATCGGGTTTTCCTTTATTTCAGCAGGTCGATGGTGCGCATCGTCAGGCTCTTGGCCGCGTCGATGGCGTTGAGATTGGCCTCATAGGATCGCTGCGCGGCCTTCATGTCCGCAGTTTCGAGCAGTGCGTTCACATTGGGCTTGAGGACATAGCCCTGGGCGTCCGCCGCGGCGCTGCCCGGCATATATACCTTCTGGAAGTCGGTCCGGTCGGCATCGATGCCGGTGATCTTCACGCCGTTGCCGCCCGTCGCGCGATCGACCTCCGCCTGGAAAGTGGTCACGCGGCGGCGATACGGATCGCCGCCCGCGGTCTTTGCGACCGAATCCTGGTTGGCGAGATTCTCCGCGATCACGCGCATCCGGAGCGACTGCGCACGCAGGCCCGATGCAGAAACAGAAATGGATGTCTTGAGGTCCATGAAGCTCCCCTCCGGCCGCACCTTGCCGCCGACATCCCCATCATAGGCAATTTTTGCCTAGCTCGGGCCGTGGGGCGGAAAAATAATCCTATAAGTTTGAGGGAAGGGAGTGTTCGCCTTGACGATCCTCGAAGATATAGAAGTGGAACTGTCGATCGTGCTGGGATCGGCCCAGGTGCAGATTCGGCAGATTTTGCAAATGAGCCGCGGCGCGATGATCCCGCTCGACTGCGGGCAGGATGATCCGACGCTGGTGTTCGTCAACGACGAGTTGATCGCGCAGGGACGCATCCTCGTCGATGGCGATGCGATGTCGCTCGAAGTGACCGACGTCGTGAAGAAGAGGCGGTCCTGATGGACGTGATCTCGCTGCTGAGAACATTCGGCGCGCTAGGGCTGGTGCTCGGCCTGCTGGGCGGTGCCCTGTGGATTGTCCGTCGGTATGACCTCAACCTCCCCGGCCGAATCGGGGGGGCGCAGCGACGCCGGATCGAAGTGGTCGAACGGCTGTCGCTCGATCCGAAGCGATCGATCGCGCTGATCCGGCGGGACGGGTGCGAGCATCTGATCCTGATCGGCCCGGAAGGGCATGTCATGATCGAAACCGATATCAAGCCATCGGACACGATCGCCAATCGATCCGAGCATGGCGGGGGGGTGACGGCAGGGCCCGGCAGTGTTTCGAGCAGTTTCGGGGCGATCGTCGAGCGGACGCAGGGCTGGCCCCGGGATCGCGCCAAGGCCGAGCCGGTCGCTTTCCGCAGCCAGCGGCGCCTGACCGGCGTCGCGAAACGCGCGGCACGCCGGGTTGCTGCCGGTGCATAAGCTTTCCCGTGCGGTCATCGCGGTAGGTGCGTTCCTGATACCCGTGAGCGCCGATGCCCAGAGCCTTAGCCTGACCGGTGCCGGCGGCGGAGGCTCGCTGTCCGCGCATGCGATCCAGCTGGTCCTGATGCTCACGGTACTCAGCCTGGCGCCGGGTATCCTGATGACGGTGACCAGCTTCACGCGCATCGTCGTGGCGCTCTCGTTGCTGCGCACGGGCATCGGCGCGCCGGGCGTTCCGCCCAATCCGGTCATCATCAGCCTCGCAATGTTCCTGTCGCTATTCGTGATGACGCCGACCTTCGAGAAGGCATGGGAGCAGGGCGTAAAGCCCTATACGAGCGGGAAGATCAGCGAGGAAAAGGCCTTTACGGCCACCGCCGAACCCTTCCGCAAGTTCATGCTGAAGCAGGTGCGCGACCAGGATCTGAAGCTGTTCGTCGATCTCTCGGGCAGCAAGGCAACGAAGCGGGAGGATGTCGGCCTTACTACGCTCACCCCCGCCTTCATGATCTCGGAACTGCGCCGCGCGTTCGAGATCGGCTTCCTGTTGCTGCTGCCGTTCCTGGTCATCGATCTGGCTGTCGCTGCCGTCCTGATGGCGATGGGCATGATGATGCTGCCGCCACCGACGATCGCGATGCCGATGAAGATCATCTTCTTCGTCTTGGTCGATGGCTGGGCACTGGTCGCCGGATCGCTGGTCAAGAGTTTCGGCAGCGGCTGATATCCGGACGGGCGCCGGGGATGGGATCAGCGGGGCGCCGCACCGGTGTCGTGCGGGCCCTGGTTGAGCCAGGCCGACAGCTCGGCAAACGGAATCATCTCGACGAAGGCGAGGCCGATTTCAGCGCCGTCGTTCCAGCGTACTGCGCATTGGCGCGGGGGCAGCCCGGCGATGGAGAGGGTCAGGGGGCTGGCGAGCGGCACTGGTCGTGCGAGCTTGAGCCGGGCGCCACTTTGCGAGAGATTCTCGACAGTTGCCGCCACGCTGCGGCCCATGCTGGACATCCGCGCCGGACAGGTGGTGGAGAAGCGCGGCGCGCGCGGCCGGGTACCGCCGCGCGGCACCAGTCGCGGGGAACTGGCGTTGAGGACACACTCCACGTCGATCGGTGCGTCCAGCTGCACGCCGAGCTGGCCGGATTTTTCCCACATTACCCTGCCGGCCAGGCGCTCGCCGGTCCGCAGTTCGACCGTCATCGCCTCGCCGACCGAGATCGCGCGGCGGGTTTCGATCAGCATGCCGTTCGCTGAAATGTTACGGATGCGACACAAATCCTCCGCACCATCGGAAGTGACCAGCCTGCCGGTCAGCAAGGTGGAAACGGCGCGCGGCGCGCGCGGGCGCAGGGGGCGGGGCGGACCGGCGGGCGATCGCGCGTCCCATTCGCGGCCATGGCCGAAAGCGCTCATGTCATACTTCCCGTGACGGAGGGGTCCATGCTTCATTATAGCAACGCGGTGCGGCCTATGCGGGCTCGGCGCGCGTGATGGCGACGCGCTTCACGACATGGGGCCCGAACGCCTGGATCGACGCATCGGCGGCCACTTTGCGGAAGCCCTCGATATTGGCGAGCAGCCCGTCAGGACCGGTCGCAAGCGGGGTGCGCCAGGTCTTCATGTTGATCGCGTGGAGCAGGAACGGCATTTTCGCCGTCACCATCGCGACCTGATCCTCCGCCACTTCGAGCTGGATGTCGAATTTCACATAGCCTGCAAGCCGCCCGTCGCTGAAAACGAGGGGCGCGAGGATATTTTCGCCCGGCACGAAGACGGGAGGCTTTTGTTCGACCGGCTTGGCCGATGCCTTGGCCGGCGGGCCGAGCAGCAGGATGGCGCCATAGCCGGACCCGCCCCCGACGGCGACGCCGGCGATCAGCATGACCAAAGCGAAGAGGATCTTCTTCATCGCCGCGTCAGAACTTGAAACTGGTGTCGACCGGCAGGGGCGACTTTTCTGCCTTGAGAACGATGGTGATCCGGCGGTTTTCCGGGCGCGCGGGCTGGTCGGGATAGACCGGCTGCGTACCGGCCATCGCGACCACTTCGGCAAAGCGATCCGGCGTCACGCCCGCAGCGATCAGCGCAGCCCGCGCCGCCAGCGCGCGTTCGCCCGACAGCCGCCAATTGGCTTCGCTCTGCCCGCCGACTCCATCGGTATGGCCTTCGATCGCGATCTGCCCGCCCGATCGCGCGAGCTTGCGTGCGACCTGGCCGAGCAGGGCCTGCGCGAAGGGATTCAGCTGCGCCGTGCCGCCGCGGAACATCGACTGACGGTCATTGTCCATGAGGGTGATACGAAGGCCGTCGCGCGATGGCTTGATGTCGACGCTCTTGCCCTGGTCCTGTGTCGAGGAATCGAGCGCGATCTGGAGTTCCGCGGCAAGGACGCGCTGCGAGGCATCGGGGACATTGGCGGTACCCCCGCGCGCCGCGCCCTGGGTGGCTGCTTCGGCGGCCGGCTGGCCGGTCGTGGCGCGGCTCTGGGCCTGCGCGGCGCGGCTGTGTCCGGTCGAGCCCGGGGTTTCCTGCTGCATGCCCGATCCCGGCGCACTGCTGACGGCGGGCGTGAAATATTCGGCCAGGCCCTTGAGCTTGGTCTTGTCCGGGCTGGAGATCAGCCAGAGCAGCATGAAGAAGGCCATCATCGCGGTCACGAAATCCGCATAGGCGACCTTCCAGGCGCCGCCATGATGGCCGCCAGCCACCTTCTTGACCTTCTTGACGATGATCGGCCGCTGGTTGGGCGCCAAATTTGCCATATCAGGCCCCGTCGAGCGCAGCGCGCAGGCGCTCCTGAACCGCGCCCAGGCGGACATGATTGATCGCCTCGAGCGAATTCTCGCCGGCCGCAATCCGCTGGAGCAGGTTGGAGCATTCGTCGGCGTGCTGGATCAGATAGTCGAAAGCCTGCAACTCCTCGACATAGGAGTCGACGAAATAGGCGTCGCCGACAAGGACTTCGGCCAGTGCCTCGAGTCGCTCCCGGATGTCGCGCAGTTCGGTCGCCATCACGGTGTGGAGCATGGCCGAAAAGGGATCGTAGCCGGGAATCGGGGATGCGCCGGTGCCTCGGGCGGATTCGAGGGGGAGATACGCCATCAGAACAGCTCCAGTTCGCCGCCCGATATGGGCTTGTGGATTTTGACAGGCAGGGTCGGGACAATATCCGCCACCTTCACGCAGCGGCTGCGCCCTTCGTGCGGCATGAAATCGATCTTGCGCGCGGAGGAGCCGCCGAGATCGCAATGGCCGATCGCAATGCCTTCGGTTTCCATGAAGCGGCGTGCGAACGCGGCGTTCCCGGTCCCGATCGCGCCGAGGCCGGAGATGATGTTGGCGCCGCCATAGAGGTGTGCCCTGAGCCGGTTGCGCATGGCGCCGCGAGACATCATCTCGTTGATCAGCAGTTCCATGGCATGGACACCGTAGCGCTGCATGTCCCCGGGACGCGGCTTGTGGTCCGCACCGGGTTCGCCGAGCAGGAAATGATTCATCCCGCCGACGCGAGCCTGGTCATCGTACAGGCATGCGGCGACACAGCTGCCGAGCAGGGTGGAGATGACCACCCCTGCTTCCCCGGAGACGGCGTTTTCGCCCTGGATGATGTTGACCCGGCGCACGGCGGTCAGCTCAGCTCGCCGAAGACGCGCTCGATCTTCTCCTTCAGCGCAGCGGGCGCGAAGGGCTTCACGACATAGTTGTTCACGCCGAGCGCGGCGGCCTTCTGGACGAGGTCGCGATCCGAGGAGCCGGTGAGCATGATGAACACCGTCTTCCCGATAACCGGATCGGCGCGCACCTGTTCCAGGAACTGCAGGCCGTCCATTTCGGGCATGTTATAGTCGGAAATGATGAGATGGACGCGGTCGCTGCGGACAGCGTTGAGCGCTTCGGACGCGCTCGCTTTGTCGCGCACGTCCTTGAATCCGAGATCCTGCAGGGTTCGGCGGATCATTGCGCGCATGCTGGTCTGGTCATCGACCACCATCACCTTGATCTGCGATGCGGCTGGCATCAGTCGTTCCTCGGCATTTGGGTCCGGCAAGCCTTGAGGATGGCCTCAGGCATAGCGGACAGGCTGACTTCCTTCATGACCGCTCCGATCTGCATCGCGGCGCGGGGCATTCCGTAGACCACGCAACTCTCCCGGCTTTGCCCGAAGGTTCGGGCCCCAGCCTGGCGCATCGCGAGCAGACCCTCCGCGCCGTCGGCACCCATCCCGGTCAGGATGACGCCGACTGCGGCCTGGCCGATCTCGGAGACCGAGCGGAACAGGTGGTCGACTGACGGGCGGTGGCCGCTGACCGGATCACCGGCCCGCAGTCGTATCCGTCCGTGAAGGCCACCGCGCAATTCCATGTGCGTCTGGCCCCCAGGAGCAATATAGACGGTTCCGCGCTGGATGGGCGTTCCGTCCACCGCTTCAACGACATGAACGACGCATTCGCTGTCGAGGCGCTGCGCGAAGCTCCGCGTGAAGCTCGCCGGCATGTGCTGCACGATCAGTACCGGTGGGGAATCCGCCGGCAGCGCCTTCAGCAGCGAGAACAGGGCTTCGACGCCGCCCGTCGACGACCCGATGGCGATCACCACGTCGCGGTCCACGCCGGCGGTGGCCGCCGGCGCTTTCGCGGCGTCTCGCGCGGGCCTTACCGTGGCGCGTGCCGCGGCTTTTACCTTTTCGCAGAGAAGCAGCGCATCCCGTTCGATATCCTGCGGATTGCCGCCGGGCTTGGTGACATAGTCGACCGCGCCCAGGCGCAACGCCTCGATCGTGACCTCAGCGCCGCGGGCGGTGAGCGTGGAGCACATGACGACCGGCATGGGCCGTAGCCGCATGATCCGTTCGAGGAAGCTCAGCCCGTCCATGCCGGGCATCTCGACGTCGAGCGTGATCACATCGGGATCAAGCGTCCTGATCATCTCGCGCGCGGCAAAGGGTTCGGGCGCTACGCCCACGACCTCGATCTCGGCGTCCGAGGAAAGGATTCGCTTGAGCGTCGCGCGCATCGACGCACTGTCGTCGACGATCACGGTTCGGATCCGGCGCTTCATTGCCGTACGCCGCGCTTGGCGTAGATCGTCTGCCCACAGCCCACCATGTGACTGGCCGCGGCGCCGATCAGCCGTTCGGAATGGCCGATATAAAGATGTCCTTCCGGCGCGAGTTGTTCGACGAAGCGCTGCTCCAGCTCGGCCTTCGCCGCATCATCGAAATAGATCATCACGTTACGGCAGAAGATGACGTCATAGTGCTGGCGGAGTGGCCAGCGCTCGAACAGGTTCAGCACCTTGGCGGTGACGAGCGCGCGGGCCTCGTCGACCATCACGAAACCGTCGCCCTGGGCCCGCATCCAGAGATTGCGATAGGCGTCGGGCACCGGTTTCACGGTCGCGGCGGAATAGGCGCCGAGCCGGGCCGCTTCGACGACCGGCGGCGAAAGATCGGTCGCCAGCAAACGCACATCAGCGGAGCGCAGCCAGGCGGCGGCGGCGCGATCGGTGCCCAGCATGCACATCACGATGCTGTAGACCTCTTCGCCGGAAGAGCAGCCGGCCGACCAGATGCGAACGGGATGGCCCGCCGCCGCCCGCCGTTTCAGGACGGGCAGAACCTCGCGCCGGAAGTGATCGAAATGATGATCTTCCCGGAAGAAATGCGTGTGGTTGGTGGTGAGCGCGACGATCATCGCCGCGCGTTCCTCCATATCGGTATCGACCAGCGCGACATAGTCGCGGTACCGTGACAAGCCGTGCGCGCGCAGGCGCTTGGCGAGCCGCGACTGAACGAGCGTCGTCTTCGCGTCGCTGAGCGCGATCCGTGCCTCGTTCTGCATGATCGCTGCGATCGCGGCGAAATCCGCGGGCGTCAGCTCGGCGCCCGTCATCATCGCGGCGGTCGACGTCGCGAGGTTGGCGCCGGCGGGCGCCGCCGCGGCGCCCCCGGCGGGGCTCATGCCGCGAGATCCAGGTGCCGGGTCAGCGACAGCGCGTCGAGATCGAGCAGGAGCACCATCTGCCCCTTGTCTTCGGCCCCGGACGCGTCCTTGGTGCGCGAGGCGACACGGACCAGACCGAGAATGAGGCTCGGTTCGCCGATCTCGACATCGGGTGCCGGCTGGATTTCCTGGTCGCCAATCGCGACGATGTCGCTGACCTCGTCGACCAGAAACCCTGCCTGCTTGTCGCCGATCTGCACGACCAGGACGCAGGACCGTGCGTGAATCTTGCTGGGCTCCCAGCCGAGGCGCTCGGCCAGGCCGATCACGGGGACGACGTTGCCGCGCAGGTTGGTGACACCCTTGATGAAGGGCGGCACGGTCGGCAGCGGGGTGGGTTCTTCCCATTCGCGGATTTCGATCAGCGACTGCATGTCGATGCCGAAAGTCTGGTGGGAAAGCGAGAAGGTGACGATCTTGCGGTCGCCATGTTTTTCGATCGAGCTCATGCGGCCATTCCTTTCAATGCAAAGCGGGAGGTGGAACCAGGCGAGGCGACCAGCGCCTCGATGTCGAGGATCAGCGCGATGGAGCCGTCACCAAGGATGGTGGCGCCGCCCAGCCCGCGGATCGGGTAGAGATTCTGGTCAAGGCTCTTGATGACGACCTCGCGGCGATCATCGATCGTATCGACGACGAGCCCGACATGGCCGGCACTCTCGCTTTCGACGATCACGACCAGCGAGTCCTCGATCGGGCGCTCCGCGCCATGCAGCTCGAAGATGTCGGTGGCGCGCTTCACCGGGAAATACTGGCCACGCATGTCGATCACCTCGGTGGTCGGGCTGGTCCGCTTGACCTGTCCGGGCGCCGGCTGCACCGTTTCGGTGACATTGGCGAGCGGCAGGACGAAGCGCTGGCCGGCGAGCCGGACGATCATCCCGTCGAGGATGGCCAGCGTCAGCGGCAGCACCATGGTGAAGCTGGTACCCTCGCCCGGCGTGGAGGCGATCTCGACGCGTCCTCCCAGCGCTTCGACATTGGAGCGCACCACATCCATGCCGACGCCTCGGCCCGAGATGTTGGAGATGCTTTCCGCGGTCGAGAAGCCGGGCGCGCAGATGAGCTGATCGATTTCCTCGTCGGTCATCTGCACGTCCGCGGCAATGATGCCACGCTCCACGGCCTTGGCCCGAACGCGAGCCCGATCAATCCCCTTGCCGTCATCGCTGACGCGCACGAAGATTCGTGCGCCCTTCTGCTCGGCCGAGAGCCTGATGGTCCCCTGGGGCGGCTTGCCGGCGGCGATACGCTGTTCGGGCGTCTCGATGCCGTGATCCACGGCGTTCCGGATCAGGTGAGTCAGCGGGTCGCCGATCTTCTCGATCACGCCCTTGTCGACTTCGGTCGTTTCGCCGATCGTCTCGAGGGTCACCTGCTTGCCGGTTTCGCTGGCCAGGTCGCGCAGCATCCGGGGCACACGGCTGAAGGCCTGCCGGATCGGCTGCGCACGCAGCGACATGACATTGTCCTGAATCTGCCGCGTCAGGCGCGCGAGTTCGGGAAGTTCGACGCGCTGCTGGTCGGCGGGCGAAAGCCGATCGGCCAGGATCGAATTGCGGATGACCAGTTCGCCGACAAGATTGAGCAGCAGATCGAGCTTCACCAAGTCGACGCGGATATTCTGCGCCGCAGGTTCCGGGGCCCGCTCGACGGTTTTCACCGCGACATCTTCGGGGGGCGTTTCGACCAGGCTCAACCGGGGCGCACTGGGCGGCGCCTCGGTCGATACCGGCGCGACTTCCGGCCGCTGCTCGACCGATGCGGCGCGGCTGATCTCCACCTTTGAATCCGGTGCGACGAAATCGAAGCATTCAGTGATCGATTCTTCGGTCACCGTTCCGGGCAGGCTCAGCGTCCAGCTGAAATAACCCTGTTCCGGATCCATGTCGCGCAGGGACGGCAGGCTCGAGATGTCGACGGACTCAATCCGGCCGCCCATCATCTCGACTTCGCGCACGACGAGCATCGGCTCCGCGCCATTGGCCATGGCCCCGCGCGAGGGAGCGAAGACGATCGTCCAGGCTGCCGGGGCTTCTTCGATCGCTGGTGCATCCAGGTCGTCGAGCACGACGCCGACGGGTTCGAAACCAAATGGGTCGTCGTCGACCGGGGCCGCGGCCGGCTCTTCGATCGCTACCGTTGCCGGGCTGTCCTCGGACTCGGCGCCACGATCCCGGAGCACCGCTTCAAGCGCCGCGATGGCTGCCGCGTCGGCGGGGGCCGGCGCGATACCGCGCGCAAAGGCGACATGATCGGTCAGCACGTCGAAGGCCGACAGCATGACGCGGGTTACCCCCGCCGTCGGTGCTATCCGGCCCGCCCGCACCTCATCGAGAACATTCTCGAAATAATGCGCGAACTTGGTCAGTTCGGCATGGCCGAACGCACCGGCGCCGCCCTTGATCGAATGGACCGCGCGGAACACGCCGGCGATGGTCTCCGCGGAGACATCTCCGTCCTGCATCGCCGACAGACCCTGTTCGGCGATCGCCAATCCCTCGGCGCACTCTTCGAAGAAGATCGCCTGGATATCATCCATTTCGTCGCTCATGGGCACACACGGCGGATTGCGACGCCAAGCTTGGCGGCTTCGAACGGTTTGGTGATCCAGCCGGTGGCGCCTGCTTCCCGCGCCCGCGACTTCTTCTCGTCAGAGAATTCGGTCGACAGGACCAGGATGGGCGTCCCGCGAAACGCGCTCTCCGCCCGGACTGCCTCGATCAGCTCGAAGCCATCCATCTTGGGCATGTTGATGTCGGTGATCAGCAGGTCGGGCTTCACCTCGTGCATGCGCTCAAGCCCATGCGCGCCATCATTGGCACTTTCGATGCGATAGCCCTGGGCAGTTAGCGATGCCTTCAGCAGCATTCGCATGCTTGCCGAGTCATCGACGGTCAGGATCAGCTTGCTCACGCCATGTCTCCGGTATTCTCTGCAAGGCCGACGGCATCAGCGAGCCGGCAGCCCTGGACGCGCTCGACGAACGCGGTGCTGGGGTTGTTGATCACGAATGGCTGGCCGTTGCGGCCAGCTTCAGCGCGCGCCGCGACCAGAAGCTGAAGCACGGCATGGCCGATGCTCTCGACTTCGGATGCGTCGACCGAAATCTCGCCGTCGAAATCGGACGCGAGCACGAAACGGACATGAAGATCCTCCGCGGTTACGGTGGTGCAATGCGCCGGCAGGCGCAGGGCGCGCTCCGAGCACGGGGCTTCAGGCTGGGACTGCATTGAGTTCATTCTTCGCCTCGTCGAGTACGGTTTCGAGTTGCTGGAAGGAGGGCGCGCAGGCCGAGGGCGTCATCCGCCGGGCGATCTCGATCGCGACCTGGACGGGGACATTCTGGGCATAGGCAACGATCGCGGTCTTCGCGACGGTGAAGGGTCTCGAGTCCGCCTCGACGGTTTCGAGGAGCTTGGAAGCGAGCGGCCCGACGACGCAGTAGGACAGGAGGACGCCAAGAAAGGTGCCGACCAGCGCGCCGCCGATCATCGCGCCGAGGATCTCGACCGGCTGGTCGATCGATCCCATGGTCTTGATGACGCCCAGCACCGCGGCGACGATGCCGATCGCGGGCAGGCCATCGGCCATGATCTGCAGCGCGTGCTGCGGCGCCAGCTCCTCGTGGTGGTGCTTCTCGATATCCGCATCCATTGCTGCATCGAGCTGGTTCGGGTCTTCGAAATTGACCGTCATCATCCGCAGATAGTCACAGATGAACTCGATCAGATGATGATCCTTGAGCAGCCGCGGATAGGGCGAGAACAGCTTGCTTTCCGCCGGCGTGTCGAGATGAGGCTCGATGCCGGTGGCGCCGCTCTTCTTGAAGGTGGTGAGCAGCCCGAACATCAGCTTCAGCAGGTCGCGATAGTCGCTGTCCTTCCAGCGCGAACCCTTGAAGGCGCGCGCCATGCCCTTGCCGGCTCCCTTGACCGTCGCCATCGAGTTGGAGACGACGAACGCGCCGATCGAGGCGCCGAGAATCGCCATCAACTCGTGCGGCAGCGCCTCGAGGATGATTCCGAGCTTGCCGCCGGACATCGCGAAGCTTCCGAACACGCAGCCGAGAATGATGATGAAGCCGACGCCGTTGAGCATGGTGGAAGACGAACTCGTAAAGAGGGGTGTCGAGTTGATTATAGGATGGTTTCGAAACGGCGACCGTATCGCGCGCCGAAATCTACAGTTGCCCAAATGCTCGCCGTGGCGCGGGATCGTCTAAAATAGAGGAAAGGACTTCCAAGGAGCCGTTATGTCTCTCAACGCCTATCGAAGCGCCCGCAGTCGGGCCGAAACGCCCCGCGCGGCGGAGCGCCGCCTGATGGGAGAGATCACCGGCGAAATGATGGAGGTCCGCGCGGCCGGCCTGACCGGCGCCGCCCTTATCCAGCCGCTCCATCGCAATCGCGAAATGTGGACCGCCTTTGCGGCGGATTGCGGTGCGTCCGGCAATGGTCTGCCGGATCGCTTGCGGGCGCAGATCGTTTCGCTGGCGCTGTGGGTCGATCGATATACCAGCGACGTCGTCATCGGTCGCGAGACGATCGACGCGCTGATCGACATGAACCGGACGATCATGGAAGGGCTGGGCGGAGAGCGCCTGGCCGCCTGACCGCGCGGATCAGGCTGACGGAAATGCGGGTGGCCTGACCGCTTTGCGTGCGGTCCATGCGAGGTACCGTCAGCGACATCCCGAATTGCGGGCTCGCGCCGGCAAGCCTCCGAGCAGCCAGGGCGGGCGCCACGCTTGCAGCTCCGGACGATATCAGGGCCGGCAACACGCACAGCGTCTCGTTCGGACGCCTGTTGCCTGCTGGCTGTGGCTTTCGGCCGGCCCTTCGCCGTTGCCGCAGGCGCCAGCCGAACAGCATGGAACATGCTCGACAGTCCTTCGTCGACCGGCGTGCGGATCTCTCGCGCTGCGGTTCCCGCCGCGACGGCGCGTATCGTGCATCCAGCCTGGCCGGACCTGCCGCGATCACGCAAGATCGTCTTTCCACCGGCGAGCTCGGTCCTCCCCAGCCATCCCTAGTCACGACTGCTGTCTTCGCCCGAGATCATGGTCGCAGGGGATCTTCGGCGGACAGCAAAAGGGGCGCCGCGACGAAGCGCGGCGCCCCAATCGTCGTGCGCGTCTGGCCTAGAAGGAAGCCCAGTCGTCTCCGGCGCCCGCTCCGTTCGCCATGGCCGCGACCGGGACCGCCTTGGTCGCGGATGCGCTCTTCCGTGCCGCCGGTGCCCGATAGGCCGGCGTGACGGCGCGGCTCTGGGCGGCGCCGACGTTGAAGCGCGCAGCCTGCTCGGTCAGGGCGGAGACCTCGGAGGTGAGGTTGCGGGCGGCAGCGGAGGTTTCCTCCACCATCGCGGCATTCTGCTGCGTTGCCTGGTCCATCGTGCCGATCGCCGAGGAGATCTGGGTGACGGCGACGGACTGGGCCTGGTTGTCGGCGGCCATTTCGCCGAGCAGCTTGTGGACCTCGCCGACATCGCCCGAGATATTGACCAGCGCGGCGTCGACCTTTTCCACCGCGCCGACGGCAGCGACGATGTCGGTCTGGGTGACGGTCAGCTGGTCGCGGGCGCGCTTGGATTCCTCCTCGGCGCGCATCGCCAGCGCGGAGACCAGATCGGCCACGACGGCAAAGCCGCGCCCGGCATCGCCGGCCCGGCCCGCCTCGACGGCGGCGTTCATCGCGAGCACGCGGGTCTGGAAGGCGATCTTGTCGAGGCCCTCGATCACGCTGTCGATGCCCTTGGCGCTTTCCGAGACCCGGCCCATCGCCTGCACTGCTTCGTCGGCGACGGCACGGCCGCCCGAGACGGTGGTGATGGCGCCGTCGGCGCGCTCCACGGTGCGGCTGGCGGCGGCGGCGGTCGCCTTGAGGCGCCCGTCCATCTGGGTGATCGCGGCGCTGGTTTCCTCGAGGCTCGCGGCATTGCCTTCAGTGCGGCGCGCGAGATCTTCCGAGGCCTGGGCGATCTCGCCCGAGCCGGTGCGGATCGTCGAGGTGCTTTCCATCACCGAGCCGATCAGCTCGCGCAGCGACGACAGTGCCGCGTTGAAGTTCGTTTTCACCGTGAGATATTCAGGCGCAAAATCCGCGCGGATTTCGGCGGTCAGGTCTCCCTGGGCGAGCTTGCCCAGGCCACCTTCGAGCGATTCAACGACCAGCTTCTGTTCGGCATCGGCCTGCGCCTTCAACGCTTCCGACTTTTCGAGAGCGATTGCGGCGTCGCGGAATACCTCGACGGTCTTCGCCATCGCACCGACTTCGTCACCCCGGTCGATGCCCGGGATCGTCAAGTCGTTCTTGCCGCCCGCGAGCGTGTCCATCGCGGTCCGCAAAGCGTTCAGCGGACGGACGATCGTCGCGCGGGAGAACAGGAAGCTGATGACGACGGCAATCAGGGTACCAAGGCCGGCGACCGTCAGCATGAGAGTGGAGGTCGACGCGGCATCGGCGCTGAGCAGGTTGGATTCGTTTTCGCCGTCCTTGATGCGGACATCGTTGATCTTGATCAGGTCCTCACTGATGGCTGCTACCTCCTTGTCGACCCCGACCAATATTGCCTTTGCTTCGTCGTTCCGGTTGGCCTGTCCGAGCTTGATGGCCTGGGCGGCGGCTTCGTAAATCTTGTCCAGGCGCGTCTCGAAAGGCGCGAGCATGCCGGCAACACTGGGATCCCGTTCCTTCGCCTGATCGAACAGCGCCTTCGCGCCTTCATAATCGGCCTTGGCCTTGGACGATGCCGCCCGGGCTTCCGCGCTCGCGCCGTCATAGGCATAGGCGCGATAGCCGGCATAGGGGATTGCGACGATGCGCCGGTTGGCGCGCGCCATCAGCACCGTCACCGGCAGCTTGTGGTCGACCAGCAGGCTGTAGCGCGTGTCCGCATAGAGCAATGTGCGGGAGCCGTTGATCGCGACCCCGACCGTCAGCAATCCAAGCGCAATCAGCAGCGCCATTATCTTCGTGGAGATGCCCAATCGACTCATCATGGTAGGATATCCTGCTTTGCAGCCACGACCGGGACGGAGCCGGAAACGCATGGCTCGGCACTATTGCCATTTCTATATTTATAGGAGGATCGCCTGCTGCCTGGTGGGGAGCACGGATTTTCCGGCACGGGCGCGGTCAGAATGCGGCCCAGTTGCTTTCGCCGCCCGTATCATGCGTCATGGCCATCGCCGGCAGGACGCGGCTGGCGGGTTCGGATCTGCGCGCGGCGGTTCTTTCAGCGCGATAGGGGGACGGGCCGGCCAGCATCGGGCGGTTGCCGACATTGAAGCGGGCGGCCTGGTCAGCGAGAGCGGCGACTTCCGAGGTGAGGTTGCGGGCGGCGGCGGAGGTTTCCTCCACCATCGCGGCGTTCTGCTGGGTCGCCTGGTCCATGGTGCCGATCGCCGAGGAGATCTGGGTGATGGCGACGGACTGGGCCTGGTTGTCGGTCGCCATGGCGCCGAGCAGCTTGTGGACCTCGCCGACATCGCCCGAGATATTGACCAGGGCGG
>Ga0255338_1001331_pt1 | contig 47892 bp, 41 predicted proteins | sample MeOH1_35cm_T4_19_FD_203715 | JGI IMG/M metagenome (GOLD analysis project Ga0255338, IMG submission 203715) | Sandy soil microbial communities from University of British Columbia, Vancouver, Canada - MeOH1_35cm_T4_195 | ecosystem: Engineered > Artificial ecosystem > Sand microcosm > Unclassified ...
TCGTTCGACATGGCGCTCATCACCAAGGGCAACTTCGCCATTGCCGCCGATCCCGACATGGCGCGCCTGGTGCTGTCGCTGCCGCTGGTGACGATGGACTCGGTGGGCGCCGGCGCGGGCAGCTTCGTGCGGCTCGATCCCTATAGCGGCGCCATCAAGCTCGGTCCCGACAGCGCGGGATACCGCGTCGGTACGTGCTGGCCGCAGAGTGGGCTGGACACGGTGTCGGTTTCCGACTGCCATGTGGTGCTGGGCTATCTCAATCCCGACAACTTCCTTGGCGGCGCCATCAAGCTGGACGTCGAGCGGGCGCGCCAGCATATCAAGGCGCAGATCGCCGATCCGCTGGGTTTGTCGGTGGAGGATGCTGCAGCGGGCGTGATCGAACTGCTCGACCTGCAACTGCGCGAGTACCTGCGCTCCAATGTAAGCGCCAAGGGCTACAACCCGACCGAGTTCGTCTGCTTCTCCTATGGCGGGGCAGGGCCGGTCCATACCTACGGCTACACCGAAGGGCTGGGGTTCAAGGACGTGATCGTGCCGGCGTGGGCGGCGGGCTTCTCGGCATTCGGCTGCGCCTGCGCGGACTTCGAGTACCGCTATGACAAGAGCGTCGACCTGGCGCTGCCGCAGGACGCCGCCGAAGTGGACAAGGCCCAGGCGGCCCAGACCATCCAGAAAGCGTGGTCGGACCTGGCCGCCAAGGTGATCGAGGAGTTCAAGATCAACGGCTTCAAGCCCGAAGACGTGATCCTGCGGCCCGGCTACCGCATGCAGTACATGGGCCAGCTCAACGACCTGGAAATCAGCTCGCCTATCGTCAGTGCCGCCACGGCCGGGGACTGGGAGCAGATCGTCGATGCCTTCGAGGAAACCTACGGCAGGGTGTACGCCAGTTCGGCGCGTTCGCCGGAACTGGGCTTCTCCGTCACCGGCGCGATCATGCGCGGCATGGTGATTACCCAGAAACCGGTGCTGCCGGAAGACCCGGAAGGCGGGCCGAAGCCGCCCGCGCAAGCCCGCCTGGGAACGCGCCCGCTGTACCGCCAGAAGCAGTGGCGCGACGCCGTGCTGTGGAAGATGGAGGCGCTGCAGCCCGGCAACATCATCACCGGACCGGCCATCATCGAGTCGGACGCGACTACCTTCGTGGTGCCCGAGGGCTTTGCCACCACGCTCGACAAGCATCGCCTCTTCCACCTCAAAGAAGTGAAGTAAGGAGACACGCCATGAACATGATGTCCAGCAAGGAAGTCGGCCTCGCCGACCTGCTCAAGACCGGCGAAACGCTCAAGCAGTTCCGCGACGCCATCCTGGAGCGCACAGCCAGAACCGGCCACTACAACGGGCTCACGCGCCTTGAATTCCGCGAGCGGGACCCGATCCGCTACGAAAAGCTCTTCTCCAAGCTGCGCGGCGGCCTTGTGCATGCGCGCGAAACCGCCAAGAAGATCGCCGCCAGTCCGATTGTCGAGCAGGAGGGCGAACTGTGCTTCACGCTCTACAACGCCGCGGGCGATTGCGTGCTGACCTCGACCGGGATCATCATCCACGTCGGCACGATGGGCGCGGCGATCAAATACATGATCGAAAACAACTGGGAGGCCAATCCCGGCATCCATCCCGGCGACATGTTCACCAACAACGATTGCTCGATCGGCAACGTCCATCCTTGCGACATCGCCACCATCGTGCCGATCTTCGCGCACGGCAAGCTGGTCGGCTGGGTGGGCGGCGTGACCCACGTGATCGACACCGGCGCGGTGACGCCGGGATCGATGTCGACCGGGCAGGTGCAGCGCTTCGGCGACGGCTACATGATCACTTGCCGCAAGACCGGGGTGAACGACACCCCGTTGCGCGACTGGCTGCATGAGAGCCAGCGCTCGGTACGCACGCCGAAATACTGGATCCTGGACGAGCGTACCCGCATTGCGGGCTGCCACATGATCCGCGACCTGATCGAAGAAGTGATCGAGGACGAAGGACTGGAAGCCTATGAAGAGTTCTCCTACGAGGTGATCGAGGAAGGGCGGCGCGGCCTGCAGACGCGCATCAAGGCGATGACGTTGCCCGGCAAGTACCGCAAGGTCGCCTTCGTCGACGTGCCATACAACCATCCGGACGTGCAGACCTCGTCGGCTTTCGCCAAGCTCGATTCGATCATGCATTCGCCGGTGGAAATGGAAATCCGCAAGGACGGCTCGTGGCGGCTGGATTTCGAGGGCGCGAGCCGCTGGGGCTGGCACTCGTACAACGCGCACCAGGTGGCCTTTACCAGCGGCATCTGGGTGATGATGACCCAGACCCTGGTGCCCACGCAGCGCATCAATGACGGCGCTTACTTTGGTACCGAATTCCATCTGCCCAAGGGTACCTGGATGAACCCGGACGACCGCCGCACCGGTCATGCCTATGCCTGGCACTTCCTGGTCTCAGGCTGGAGCGCGATGTGGCGCGGCCTCTCGCAGGCTTACTTCAGCCGTGGCTACCTGGAAGAGGTCAATGCCGGCAACGCCAACACCTCTAACTGGCTGCAGGGCGGCGGCATCAACCAGGACGGCGAGATCCACGCGGTCAACAGTTTCGAGGCGTCCTCGTGCGGCACCGGCGCCAGCGCCATCAAGGATGGGCTGAATCATGCCGCGGCGATCTGGAACCCGGAAGGCGACATGGGCGACATCGAGATCTGGGAAATGGCCGAGCCACTGCTCTACCTGGGGCGCAACGCCAAGGCCAATTCCGGCGGCTACGGCAAGTACCGGGGCGGGTGCGGTTTCGAGACGCTGCGCATGGTGTGGAAAGCGCAGGACTGGACCATGTTCTTCATGGGCAATGGCTATATGAACAGCGACTGGGGCCTGATGGGCGGCTATCCGGCCGCCACCGGCTACCGCTTCGAGGCCCACAAGACCGGTCTGAAGGAGCGCATTGCCGCCGGCGACAGCCTGCCGCTGGGCGGCGATGCCAATCCGGACCTGCCCGATTACGAGAACCACCTCAACGCCGGCGCGGTGGTCAAGCGCGACCAGCAGTGCATGACCACCGAGGACTGCTACGACAACTACGACCTGTACCTGAACTACCTGCGCGGCGGCCCGGGCTTTGGCGACCCGCTCGACCGCGAGGCGGAAGCCATCGAGCGGGACCTGAACAACGCCTTGCTGCTGCCGGAGTACGCGCAGAAGGTCTACGGCGCCGTGGCGACCAAGGATGGCAACGGCATCTGGAAGGTGGATGCCAGGGAAACGGCTCTGCTACGCGTCGAGATCCGTAACCAGCGCCTGGCGCGCTCGCAGCCCGTCCAGGAATGGATGAAGGGCGAGCGCGAGCGGATTCTGGTCAAGCACGCCTCGACCCAGGTACAGCACATGTTCGCCACCAGTTTCGGCCTGTCGAAGAAGTTCGAGCAGCAGTTCCGCGCGTTCTGGGATCTGCCGGACTCGTGGACCCTGACCGAGGACGAACTGGACGTGCCGACCTATGGCTCCAAGTACCGCATGGACCTGTCCAAGATGCCCGACGTCAACACCGTCGTGCTGGTCGAGGAATGACGCCCGGCCCACGCCCGCGAACACAGACATAAGGCAATACGCCACCAGAGAGGATTCAATATGTCCACCTACACCAGTGAACAGGTCAAGAACCTGGTCGACGGCAAGCTCGACTGGGACACCACCCTGCGCATGCTGTCGATGCCCAAGGATGCCGCGCGCTTCCAGCTTTACGTGGAAGCACTGCAGAAGAAGCTCGATTGGGACGACCGCATCGTGCTGCCGCTGAGCCCGCACATGTTTATCGTGCAGCAAGCCAAGACCAGGAAATGGGTGACCCAATGCGACTGCGGCCATGTCTTCTGCGACTATCGGGAGAACTGGAAGCTGCACGCCAACGTCTATGTGCGCGATACGGACGAAGCCATGGCCGAGGTCTATCCGCAACTGATGGCGCCGGATACCCAATGGCAGGTGTACCGCGAGTACTACTGCCCGAAATGCGGGACCATGCACGACGTGGAAGCGCCCACGCCGTGGTATCCGGTGATCCACGACTTCGAGCCGGATATCGAGGCGTTCTACACGGACTGGGTGAAGTTGCCGTTGCCAGAGCGCGCGGATTGATGCGCGCATCGGCACGGAAGTAATTATTTCTCCACTTCCTGGCCCGGGGATGGATTGGCCGTCCCCGGGCGGAAGGCCTGGCGGCCGTTCGATTTTCGGACGGCCGTTTGGTTTTCGGCCGGTCGCTGGCGGACGATCCGGCACGCGCGCGGCCCGGCGGGGCGCGCGGCCGGCGGCTGGCGCGTGGCCTGGAACTTGCACGTAGGCAAGTCCCGGCTGGCTTTGGCGGCAGCGTCGGGAGTAGCATGCAGGAGGGGCGGGCCCTGGTCCCGCAAAGCAGACAAGACAAGAGAACGAGCCGGCGAACCGGCCATCCGAGCCCGCATCGAGCGGGCCCCTGCAAGGAGACACGGAATGCAAGAAGCCGGCACACCGATGGACTGGTTTTCTCATCCCGACCACGACGCCAGCATCATGTCCGCCTGGGAACACTTGATCGACGGCGGTGAGGCGAGTGCCGGAGAATTGCGCTGCGTGGTCGACGATTCCTGGCGCCGCTGTCTGGTGGGCCAGGTCGATCCCGGTGCCGGCGCCGCGCCGCCACCGCTTGACGAAGGGGCCCTGCGCGCCCGGCGGGAGAGGAACGATCGCCTGCTCAGCGCCAGCCTGCCGCTGATACAGCAGACCCGCGAGTTTCTCTCCCAGACCGGCACCATCATGCTGCTGGCCGATCCCGACGGGATGATCCTCCAGCAGGAGGGCGATATGCGTATCGTCGAGCCGGCCGGGGAAGTGGGCCTGATTCCCGGCTGCGACTGGACGGAGCTCAACTGCGGTACCAATGCCATCGGTACCGCGCTGGCCTTGCAACAGCCCGTGCAAATTCACGGCGCCGAGCATTTTTGCGCCGGCATCAAGCGCTGGACCTGCTCGGCCACGGTCATCCGCGATCCGCTGGACGGCGGCGTGCTTGGGGTCATCGATGTGTCCGGCCTGGCGCAGACCTACAGCCGGCATAGCCTGGCGTTGACGGTGTCGCTGGCCGGCCGTATTGAAAGCCGGCTGGCCAAGCTGGCCATGGAGCGCCGCCTGCGCCTGCTGGATCGCTGCATGAGCCATTTTGCCTCGGTGCGCAGCGATGGCGTGCTCGTCCTCGATGCGGGCGGGCGCCTGGTCAAGGCCAATCCGCAGGCGCCGGCGGCATTGGCACGGCTGGGTGTGCGCACGGCGCTGAACAGCGCGTTTTCCGTCCCCGGCCTGGACGCCCGCGCGGTGGGCGCGGGCTCCGGACCACTCCCCGAATGGCTGCGCCTGACCCGCTTCGAAGCGATCCGCGACAGCGGTGAGATGCTGGGTTTCGTCGTGGTGATCCCTGCCGCGCCGCATCGTCTTGCAACGGGTGCTGCCGGCGTGCCGGCCGCCCGGCCGGGCCTGGCCCCGGCGTTTTCCCGGATCGTAGGCAGTGGTGCTGCCTTGCGCTCCGCCGTGGAGAAGGCGCAGCACCTCGCGCCGTCCAGGGTGCCGGTACTGCTGCTGGGCGAGACGGGTGTCGGCAAGGAACTGTTTGCGCAGGGGATTCACCAGGCCAGCGCTTGCGCGGACGGGCCGTTCGTGGCGCTCAATTGCGGGGGGCTGTCGCGGGACCTGCTTGCCAGCGAGCTATTCGGCTATGCCGAGGGGGCGTTCACCGGGGCACGCAAATCGGGCGCGCCCGGCAAGATCGAGGCCGCCAACCGGGGAACGCTGTTTCTGGACGAAATCGGGGAAATGCCGCTCGATATCCAGCCGCACCTGTTGCGCGTGCTGGAGGAGGGGGAGATTTACCGGCTGGGCGAAAACACACCGCGCAAGGTCAGCTTCCGGCTGGTCGCCGCCACCCACCGGAACCTGCGCGACGACGTGTCCGCGGGGAAATTCCGCATGGACCTGTTCTACCGTATCGCCGTGACCAATATCGCAATACCGCCGTTGCGCGAGCGCAAGGACGATATCCCGGCCCTGGTCACGCACTGGCTGGGGCAGCTATGCGAGCGCTACGGCCTGCCGGTGGCCTCGTTCGACGACGACGCTTACCGATGCCTGCTGGCCTACGACTGGCCGGGCAATATCCGCGAATTGCGCAACGCGCTGGAGGGCTCCTTGCTGATGGCCGAAGGCGGTGTGATCACCATGGACAAGCTGCCGCTCGAAATCAGCGCGGTGGGCATGCCGGGCGCCGCCGGCTTGCCCAAGGGCCTTGCCGGCAGCGCGCCCGAGACGGTGTACTCGCTGGAAATGGCCGAATCGGAATCCATCCGCAAGGCCCTGGCGTACAGCGGCGGCAACCTGACCAGGACCGCGTCGCGCCTTGGCATCGCGAAAAGCACGCTGTACCAGAAGATCCGCAAATACGGCTTGAGCGCGGCCCTGAGCGAAACGCGCGGCAGGGTGACATAGGGCGGCGATGCGCGCCGCCCCCGGCTTTTTCAGTCCTCCAGTTTCAGGCTGGCTTTCTTGACGAAGGTGTTCCAGCGTTCGTACTGGTCGCGGGCGTAGCGGTCCAGCGCCGGGCCGTCGCTGGCCATGACCTCGAAACCCGCCTGGGTCAGCTTGCGGTGCGTTTCGGGGTCCGCCAGCGCGGCCTGGAACGCTTCGGTGAGCTTGCGCACCGTCGCCGGCGGGGTGCCGGCCGGGGCGAAGATGCCGATCCAGGAATAGGCCTCGAAGCCGGGAAAGCCGGATTCCGCCACGGTCGGAACATCGGGCAGGTCCGGCAGCCGCTGGCTGCCGGTGACGGCCAGCGGCTTGATCTTGCCTGCGGCAATCTGGCCCTTGAGCGCCGCGTAGCTCAGCAGCGTCAGGCTTGACACATTGCCGAGCACGGCCTGCACGGCGGGCCCGCCGCCGGCATAGGGAACATGCAGCAACTCGACACCGGCCTGGCGTTTCAGGTCCTCGGCGACCAGGTGATTCATCGAGCCAAGCCCGGTGGAGGCGTAGCTGTATTTGTTCGGCGCCTGGCGGGCGGCGTCCAGGAAGGTCCGCAGGTCTTTGCCGGGCACGGTGGGCGAGGCGCCGATGACCAGCGGGAACCGTACCGCCAGGGTCACGCCGGCGAAGTCCTTGAAGGTGTCATAGGGCAGCTTGGACTTGGCGATCGGATTGATGGCGTGGGTGTCGAAGCTCACCAGCACGGTGTTGCCGTCCGGGGCGGAACGGGCCACGTACTGGGTGGCGAGCTGGCTGGCGGCGCCAGGGCGGTTCTCGATCACCACCGGCCTGCCGGCCGCCTCGGCCAGCTTGGGCTGGATGATCCGCGCGGCGATGTCGGTGCTGCCGCCGGGCGGGAAGGTCACGACCAGTTTCAGCGGTGTTGCGCTGTCCGCCAGCGCGGGCCGCATGGCCAGCGGCAGCAGGCAGGCCAGGAGCGCGACGCCGGCAACCAGCGCGCGTCGGTTGACGGATGCTACACGTAGGCAAAGCATGAATACCTCTTCCTTGGTCTGTTGGCGTCTCATGGCGTCCGTGACTTCTTGTGCGCGGTCTTTCCTGGCCGGCGGCCGCGCTTGCCGGCCCTGTAGCTCAGCCCATCCACTGGCTCACCGGCGCGGCGGTGTCCTGCAACTCCTGTGAAATCACATCGATCAGCGCCGGACCATCATGCTCCAGCGCAGCCCGGATGGCGGCATCCAGCAGCGCGGGATCTTCCACCCGCCAGGCCTTCACGCCAAAGGCTTCGGCCACCCGGGCGTGGTCGGTGCGGTTGAAGTCCACCGAGAAATAGCGTTTGTCGTAGCCGGCTTTCTGGCTGGCCTTGATCCAGCCGTAGACCGAGTTCGAGAACACGATCATCTTCAGCGGGATCTTGCGCCGCACCAGGGTTTCCATCTCGCCGCAGGTGAAGCCGAAGCTGCCATCGCCCATCACCGAGACGACCGTGGCGCCGGGGCGGCCGACGATGGCGCCGATGCCCGCCGACATGGAGAAGCCCAGCGCGCCATGCGCCCGGTTTGTGATGAAGTGGCGGCCGGGCCGGCTGGCATTGTAGTAGGCCGAGAAGTACGGGCAAGGCGTGCCGGGGTCGGCGACCACGATGGCATCGTCGGGCAGGAGGCGGTTGAGTGCATCGACCACGCGCTCGGGCTTGATCGGCGTATCGTGCGATGCAGCCAGGGGGGCGAACGCGGTCAGCTTGGCGGCACGCGCCGCGCCAGCCAGCGCCACGCCGTCGGCGGCGTCCGCCGGGCGATGCGCAAGGCGGTCTCGCACGGCAGCGTTCAGCGCGCGCAAGGCCAGCAGCGCGTCGCCCACCATGCCGACCTCGGTCCGGTAATTGGCCGCGATCACCATCGGGTCGGCATCGATATGCAGGATCGGCACGCTGCGGGCGGGAAAGCGCCAGTGCTCGGTGGTGGTCGAACCGGCCCGGCACCCGATGAACAGCACCAGATCGGCCTGGGCGACAATCTCGCGGGTTGCCATGATGCCGCCGTTGGCGCCCACCACGCCGGCATTGAGCGGGTGGGTGTCGGCCAGGCTACCCTGGCCGCTGACCGTGGTGCAGACCGGCGCGGACAGCATGACGGCCAGCGCGTCGAGTTCGCCGCAGGCGCCGGAAATCACCACGCCGCCGCCGCAAATGATGACCGGCGCGCGCGCTGCCACCAGCTTTTGCGCCGCGCGCTCGATTTCCGCGGGATCCGGGGCGTAGCGCATGGCGGGGAAACGGTCGTGCCCCTGCTGGGCCCAGACGTCGGCGGCATCGACCTCGTGCTTCTGCACATCGTACGGCAGGCAGATATGGGCTGAACCCGGCTTGCCCGTGGTCATGGCGCGGAACGCGCCGCGTACCGCATCGGGAATCTGGTCGGCACGGTCGACCGTGGTATTCCACTTGGTCAATGGCCGGTAGAGTGCCTCCTGGTCCAGCTCGGTCAGCGGGTATTTGCCGCGCGAACCCACCGAAACGTCCGACGTGATGCCCAACACGGCCACGGAAGATTCATTGGCCTCGACCAGCCCTGGTAACAGGTAAGTAGCCCCGCCACCGCTCGGGCCTTCGCAGACGCCCACCTTGCCGGTGACGCGCGCGTAGGCGTCGGCCATATAGGCGGCACTGCGCTCGTCCCGGGTCAGGATGTGGTCAATGCCGTGGTCCAGGCGCGCCAGGGCATCGTAAAAGGGCAGGCTGGTGTCGCCGCACAGGCCGAAGACGTGCTTCACGCCGTTGAGTTGAAGCATCCGCACCATGGCTTCGGCGCCATTCATCTTAGTCATCTGGGGAATCTCCAAATCCAGGGGCCGCGCGCCGCCCTGGTTGCGGGCCGGGCGCATGCCTGTCTTCGTTGCAGTCGAGCAGGCATGCGCAAAGGATACACATTAGGATACAGTTAAGTATACTTAAAATTGCAGCGCCGGGCCGGACGTGCCACGGGCACGCGGTATGATCCAGCGCCCATCCTTTCGAAGCGAAGCAGACAACAGCATGAAGACGCCTATTTCTACCGTCAGGCGAAGACGCGGTTCCGACGTGTTCACCACGCTTCGGGAGATGGCGATTTCGTATGAACTCAGGCCTGGCGAGCGCCTCAACGAGATTGAACTGGCCGAGCGGCTGGGCGTGAGCCGTACACCGGTGCGCGAAGCGCTTACCCGGCTGGCCACGGATGGTTTCCTGGTGGAATCGAGCCGCGGCTATATGCGCCGCCCGCTCGAAATCCAGGAAATGCTGGATCTGTACGAGGCCCGTGTCGCGGTGGAGCGGGAGTGCCTGCGCCTGGCGTTCGCGCGTGCCACGCCGGCCGCTATCGCGGAGATCGGCGCCTATCTCGATCGGAGCAAATCGGTCCCGCCGGATACGCCGGTGCGCGAACTGGTCGAGCTCGACGAGGGTTTTCACATGCGCATTGCCGCCATGGCCGGCAACGCCGAGCTCAGGCGCATGCTCGCCAGCCTCAACGAGCGCATCCGCTTCATCCGGTGGATCGACATGGAGAACATCGGCCGCGACTCCACCCAGCGCGAACATGCCGAGATCGTGCGCGCCCTGGCGGACCAGAACTGGGAGGAGGGCGAGCGCTATCTCAGCGCGCATATCGCGTTGCGGCGCGAACAGATCGTCGAAGCCATTACCAAAGGGCTGGCGAGGATCTACTTGCCAGATGCCGCCGAGGACGCACGCTCACCGGAGCCGCCCGACGCGGGGCGTTGAACCTGTGATTACCTCCGGGGTAATCGCCAGGTGGCCATCGCCATGCTGTAATACGGCCATGGACACCCTGACCCCCAGCTCCGAAACCGCACTCGACTTCCCCGGCCTGCTCCGCTACTGGCGCGGCAAACGCGGCTACAGCCAGCTCGCGTTGTCACTGGCGGCAGGGGTCTCCCAGCGGCATATCAGTTTCCTTGAATCCGGCCGCGCCCGGCCCAGCCGCGAGATGGTGCTGGCGCTGGCCGACCGGCTCGGCGTGCCGCTGCGGCAGCGCAACCGCCTGCTGCTGGCCGGCGGGTTCGCGCCGGCCTACAGCGAGCACGGGCTGGCCGCGCCCGCGCTGCAGATGGTGCAACAGGCGGTCGCGCTGATCCTGTCCAAGCAAGAGCCGTATCCGGCGGTGGTGCTGGATCGCTTCTGGAACATGCTCGATGCCAACCAGGCATACCGCCGCATGATCGGGGTACTGCTGGGCGACCGCGCGCCATCCGTGCTGGAGGAGAACAGCGGGCGCATCAACCTGATGCTCACCGTCTTCAATCCGGATGGCCTGTGGCCGGTCATCGAAAACGCGCGGCAGGTGGGGCGTTACCTGTTGCGGCGCGTCTGGCAGGAGTTGCAAACGCAGGCGCAGGACCAGACCGCGCGCGAAATCTTCAACCGGATTGCCGGATGGCATCCCGACATGGTCGGCCCGGCCGGCGTCCCGCTGTTCGATGATGAAGCCGCGGAACGCACGCCACCGCCGATGTTGCCGGTGGCGCTGGCGGCCGAAGGTTTCCGCGCCTCGCTGTTCTCGACGCTGACCACGCTGGGCATCCCGCAGGATGTCACGCTGCAGGAAATGCGCATCGAGTGCTTTTTCCCGGCCGACGATGCCTCGCGCGCCGCGCTGGAGGCGCTGTCGAAGCGGACGTCCGAAAGCCCGCCCTCCAGTGCCCACCGGGGCGTGGCTGTTGGCAGCGCATGAGGTAGCGCGTGGCATAGGGTCATGAACGGGGTGGAAGTCAGTGACTAGTCTGTGACTATGGTCTATTTCCATTGAGCTAGCTGCCTGCCGGAAGGCGGCCGTGGCACGGTATGCGACAATGCGGGCTGTTTTTTTGGTCTACACGAGGGTCCGTCCATGTCCTTGCGCGCCTTATTCCATGCTGCCGCCGTGCTGATCGGCAGTAGCGTTTGTCTTGCCGCGTATGCCGAACCGGTTACCGCAACGGTTCGCCCCGCCGCCGCGGGTTTATATGAGTGCCAGGCTCCCAATGGGGGTACGGTGTTCCGTTCCACGCCGCGCGAGGGTTGCGCGATGGTGGCCGCGCCGGATCCTTCGGCGCCCGACCCGCAGCGCTGGCTGCCTCTGATGGGCGCAAACGGGGTGGTTTCCTACTTTGACAAGAGTTCGGTGCGCCGCCGGGGGCCCGAGGTCGGCGTGGCCGTGATGCGTAACGCGCCGGCCGGTGTGATTCGCACCGCCAGCGGCGAACCGATCCGCTCCTCGCTCAGGCGCATGGTCTTCAACTGCGCCACGTCCATGTACGCGGTGGTCGAGCAGACGCTCTACGCCAAACGCTACGCGCGCGGTGAATCGCTCTACACCATCAGCGCGCCGCAAGCCGGCATGCCGCAGCCGGCCAACGCCGGCACCATTGCCGGCGAACTGCTGGGCCGGTTGTGCCATTGAGGCCTTTGCCGGCGCACCTGGATGCAGCCAATGCTGCGCCGCAGTGTCGATAGGCGTGCTGATGCGTCAACCCATCCCGACCTTGTGCCGTTGTTGGTGGTGATGAAGCGGGGTGCCTGTGGCCGCCAAGGGCCACGGCCAGGCTTCTTCCCACAACTGACCAGGAGGCTGATATGAAGAAGTGGATCGTGATGTTGTCGCTGGCCATGTTTGGCGCGGGTGCATATGCCCAGGCGTCGGCTCCCGCCGCCGGCGATAAGCCTGCCGCGGCAAGCCCGAGCAAGACGACAAAGCCCGCCAAGACGAAGAAGAACCACGCGCCTTCCGATAACGACAAGATGATGAATAAAGGCGCCTGAGCGCCGATAGCGAAAGGCGACAGGCAGCCCTTGCGTCATTGCGCCACCGCGCGCATACGCTGGCCGGGCTAGTTCGCCACGCCGCCCGCGTCCGCCGCACCGCGCGTTGTATCACGCGGTGCGGCGTGCCCGGGTACCGATGTCCAGCGGCGCCATGCGCCATTCCGGGGGGACTGGCATCGAGGCGAAACCTGATCGAGAGGCTGCGGCCTCTCTTTTTTTGCCCGGTTGTATTCGCATCGGCTTGCCGTCGCAATGTCGATCCCGCGCCGCCTTGCACAACGCCAGCTGACAGCTGGTCCGACTTTCCCGCGCGTCTGCTTCAGACGTGCGCAGGCTTGATCCGGGTGCAGTGCACGATTTCGCAGGTGCGCCATGCGCCGTTCCAGTGCCGTACGGGTCCACGCCGCCCGCATTGACGGCGTCCAATCCATGTCCTAGCGTTGCAGATTCGGACGTCGGCCTCAAGTAGCGAAGCGGGGTGCAGCGGCATGCGAGACGGCGGCGAGATGCTCGCCCCGGCTATCAGACCTGGCGGCGGCGCCAGGAAAGGGGCTGTAGAAATGGCTGCGTACACAACGTGCCCAGTGCGGCACCGCGCGCTGATCCAGCGATGTTGTCCATGTGACGCCCCGGCACGGGATCCGCGCCGAATGCGGCGTCCGGGCGACCGGGGTTTCAATTTGTTGCAAACGTTGCGTGATCGAAACGTGACTTCCCAGGCTCGAATTGTTAAGGTTCTTTTGCGCATTGCAACAAGCCCGATACACGCTTGATCAAGTGAAAACAATGCGCCGCAAGATCCTTATCAGTGCTTCACGGTATCTTCGCGGCCAGCATCCCGCCGTTGCTTTTGTCATCCCGGCCGCATGGTGGCCCGCCTTTTGCTGCGGTGACTGATCGACCCCGATTTTCCAACTCTGCCTGTCACTGGCATCCATGTCCGAAACCGTTACCCTGCCGACCATCCAATCTGCCCACCCCCATACAGCGGCACACGCCAATGCGGCCGCCATGCGCCTGGGCAGGTGGTTGTGCGGCGGCATGCTGGCGGTGTGCGCGATGGCCGCGCACGCGTTCGACTTCGATACCGTGGCGGCGCGCGCGCGCCAGCTGGCCGGAACGCCTTACAAGGCGCCTGTGCAGAACCTGCCTCGCGAACTTCGCGAACTGTCCTACGAGCGATATCGCGAGATCGAGTACAAGCCCGAGCGATTCCAGTGGCGCAATGCCAAGCTTCCGTTCGAGCTTTCGTTTTTCCATGAGGGCATGGTGTTCGACCAGCCCGTGCGCATCAACGAAGTGGTGAGCGGCAGCGCGCGCGAGATTCGCTTCGATCCGGCCGCCTTCAACTATGGCCCGCACAAGGTCGATGCCGCCAAGCTCAAGCCGCTGGGCTTCGCCGGCTTCCGGGTGCTCTATCCCCTCAACAACGCCAAGAGCAAGGACGAAGTCGTGTCCTTCCTGGGCGCCAGTTACTTCCGTGCGCTCGGCAAGGACCAATGGTATGGCCTGTCGGCGCGTGGCCTGGCGGTGGATACCGCGCTCAATTCGGGCGAGGAGTTCCCGCGTTTCGTCGAATACTGGATCGAGCGGCCTTCACCGGCGGACAAGCAACTGACCATCTATGCCCTGATGGATTCGCGCCGCATGAGCGGGGCTTATCGCATCGTGATACGGCCGGGCGCGGAAACCGCCATGGAGGTGAAGTCGCGCCTGTTCATGCGCGAGAACGTCACCAAGCTTGGCCTGGCGCCGCTGACCAGCATGTACCTGTTTGGCGAGAACCAGCCTTCGGCGGTGCAGGACTACCGGCCCGAGGTGCATGACTCCGACGGTCTTTCAGTGCAGCTCGGCACAGGCGAATGGCTGTGGCGGCCGCTGAGCAACCCCAAGCGCCTGCTGGTGACCTCGTTCGCGGCGACCAATCCGCAGGGCTTCGGCCTGATGCAGCGCGACCGCAATTTTGGCAATTACCAGGAAATCGGCGCGTGGTACGAGCGCCGCCCGAGCGCCTGGGTGGAGCCCAAGGGCAACTGGGGTTCGGGCCGGGTCGAGCTGGTGCAAATCCCGACTCCGGACGAGACCAACGACAACATCGTGGCGTACTGGGTGCCCGACAACCCACCCAAGCCCAAACAAGCTTTCGATTTCGAATATCGCCTGCTGTGGCAGAAGGACGGCGAAAAACAGCCGCCGCTGTCGTGGGTGACACAAACGCGGCGTGGCCAGGGGCTGAGCCGCAAGCAGGACGACACCAGTTTTTCGCTGGTGGTGGATTTTGAAGGCCCAGTCTTCAAGAAACTGGCTGCGGATACCCGGATCGATCCGGTGATCTCGGCCGACAGCAACGGGGAGCTGCTGAACACTTCGACGCAGCGCAATGAAGCAACCGGCGGCTGGCGCATGACGATGGTCGTGCGCCGCAAGGACGAAAACAAACCGGTCGAATTGCGCGGCTATCTTCGCAACGGCAATACAACCCTATCCGAGACGTGGAGCTACATCTTACCCCCAGGCTAAAGCAGCGCGCGGCCCCGGCGGCATGCGAGCGCTATCTCGATCGCGTGCCGGTCTCCCCAGACCTGCGTCGCGAGCTTCTCAACAATGTCGCCTGCGGCGATGATGCGGACCCCGAATTGGCCATTCATTCGCTGCAGCAAAAACTCGCGGCTAAAGACGCTGGCCAGTCGCCGGCGGGCGCTGCCTACGGTTCGGTAGGGCGTCGCCTCAATCTCGCGTACGGCGCCCCGCAAGCGGCGGGCGAGCCCCTGGTGCAACGCCGCGCCGATGGCACCGTGCATATCGACACCGGCCCGGCCCCCGAGCGCGCCTCGATGGTGCCGCGAGCCTGGCCCCCGCACATCGTCACCGGTTTCCTTCGCAACCTGGGCCGGCGCGTGCTTGGCCGCCCACCCGTGCCCGAAACCTGGGACACCTTGCACGATGGTCCCGACGCCGAGGGCAAGTGGCATCCCGCGGGCGCGCACCGCCGCTGGGTGCTGCTTGGCCTCGTGGCCGGGCAGACCGCACTGGCCACCTACTTCATGACAAAGGTGCTGCCTTATCACGGCACCGACCCGCTTGAGATCGCCGTACTGGCGCTCTTCGCTATCCTGTTCTCGTGGGTGTCCGCGGGTTTCTGGACCGCGATGATGGGTTTCCTTGTGCTGGCCAAGGGCGGCGACCGCCACCTGATTTCGCGTTCGGCAGCGGTGGACGGACCCATCGCGGAGGAGGCGCGCACGGCAGTCATCATGCCGATCTGCAACGAGGACGTGAACCGGGTCTTCGCCGGGCTGCGCGCGACCTATGAGTCGATGGAACGCACCGGCGAACTGGCGCGCTTCGATTTCTTCGTGCTGTCCGACAGCGGCGACCCGGACCTGCGTACCGCCGAGACCGATGCGTGGATGGAAACCTGCCGCGCGGTCAATGGTTTTGGCCGAATCTTCTATCGCTGGCGCCGTCACCGCGTCAAGCGCAAGACCGGAAACGTGGCCGACTTCTGCCGCCGCTGGGGCAGTGCGTACCGCTATATGGTGGTGCTTGACGCCGATAGCGTGATGAGCGGCGAATGCCTGACCACGCTGGTCAAGCTGATGGAAGGCAACCCCGGCGCCGGCATCATCCAGACCGCACCGCTGGCAGTGGGGCGCGAGACCATGTATGCGCGGGTGCAGCAGTTCTCCACGCGCGTGTACGGTCCGCTGTTCACCGCAGGACTGCACTATTGGCAGCTTGGCGAATCGCACTACTGGGGCCACAACGCCATCATTCGCATCCTGCCCTTCATGGAGCACTGCGCGCTGGCGCCCTTGCCCGGCAAGGGCCCGCTGGCGGGGGAAATCCTGTCGCACGATTTCGTCGAGGCCGCCCTGATGCGCAGGGCCGGGTGGGGCGTGTGGATTGCCTATGATCTCGAGGGCTCCTACGAGGAACTGCCGCCGAACCTGCTTGACGAGGTCAAGCGCGATCGCCGCTGGTGCCAGGGCAACCTGATGAACTTCCGCTTGTGGATGAAGCAGGGCTTCCACGCGGTGCACCGCGCCGTGTTCCTCACTGGCGTGATGGCTTATCTGTCGGCGCCGTTGTGGTTCCTGTTCCTGGTGCTGTCCACCATCATGCTGGCCAAGCACGCACTGGTGCCGCCGGAGTATTTCACGCAGCCTTACCAGTTGTTCCCGACCTGGCCCGAGTGGCATCCGGAGAAGGCGCTGGCCCTGTTCTCGGCTACCGCCACGCTGCTGTTCCTGCCCAAGGTCGCCAGCGTGCTGCTGCTGATGAAAGACTCGCGCAACTATGGCGGGCCGCTGCGTCTGGTCGCTTCGATGCTGATCGAGGTGGTGATGTCTGCCTTGCTGGCGCCCGTCCGGATGCTGTTCCACACCAAGTTCGTGGCGGCGGCATACAGCGGTTGGGGGATTACCTGGAAATCGCCTCCGCGCGAGGATGCGGAGACGACCTGGGGCGAAGCATTTCGCCGTCATGGCATGCACACCTTGCTAGGGCTTGCATGGGGCGGACTGGTGCTGTGGCTGGATCCAAACTTTGTCTGGTGGCTGCTGCCGATCGTCGGCTCGCTGGCCTTCTCGATTCCGCTCTCGGTGTGGCTGTCGCGGGTTTCGTTTGGCCGTGCGCTGCGCCGCGCCAGGCTGTTCGTGACGCCGGAGGAGGCCACGCCGCCCCGCGAAATGGCCGCCATGCAGAAGCACGTCGAGGCCGCGGGCGAACCGCCGGCATTTATCGATGCCGTGGTCGATCCCGTGACCAATGCACTGATGTGCGCCACCGGCTCGCCCCGCGTGGTACAGCCGCAGGCCACGCAACAGGAACATGCCGCGCTGGTGCACCAGGCTCTCACCGCCGGGCCAGGCGGGCTCAGCGCCGCCGAAAAGCACTTGCTGCTGGGCGATCCCTTTGCGCTGGCCAGTCTGCATGAACTGGTCTGGGGTTCGCCGCTGGCGCATTCGGGATGGAAGGAAACCCGTGTGTTGCCCCGGCGCGCTGCCAATGTGGTGCCGCTGCGGCCGCGGCTTGCCTGAGTCTTGCGAGGGGAACGGGTGCCTGCAACGGGCGCCCGCCGGCCCCGGCACGCCAGGGTGTCGCGGCAAGGAAATCAGACGGTTTAACGCAGCGCCGAAGAGCAGATGGGCGCGTTGATGTAGACGTCGCCCACGCGGCGCTCGCCCCGCTCGTTGCGCGTCATATAGCGGAACATCATGCTGATGCCCAGCTTGGTCAGGATTTCCACATCCCGGTTGGCGCAGATATTGCGCTGCAGGGGCGCGGCATAGCTGAGCTCGAAGCTGGCGAGGTCCAGCATGGGGCCTCGATACTTGGTCAGCTCAAGCTGGAACAGGATGTGTTTGCCCGGTACCGACTGGCAGCGGCGCAGGCGCGTCTCGCCATCGATTTCGATGGGCAGCGCATCGTTGAGTTGTCGGCAGGCCCGCGACAGTATGTTGTCCGGCCGCGCGGTGTTGCGCAGCAATTCCGGTACGCCCGCTGCGCCGGTGTTCTGGCCAGTGGCCGCGCCCTTGAGCATTTGCGCCAGCGCATCGGCTTCGTCCACCACGACGGGTGCGGAGGCGGCGGCCCTGACTGGCGGCGTTGCCGCGCGCGCTTGCTGCGCCCACGGCAAACCGGCCGCGCCGGCGGCCAGGGTAAGTAAGACAGAAAGCAGCGTGTATCTTGTTCTCATGCAGGAAAACGTTGCCGGAAGCCGTTTCGGTGGCCGGGCTTCCGCGGTGCGTCGGGCTGCGCGATCGTCCGCCCGGGGCGTCCGACAGGCTGGCATTGTACCCTTGGCGTTACTGCGGTTGAAAGCCACGCACTCCTCCGATCCGCGGCGAAGCGAGGCCCGTTGCCGCCGGCATCTCCCGGCACCGTCGGGCCCATCATCACAGTTGCGCGCGTCCAGGCGGACGCGCGCCTGCATCATCGCCGCGCGGCGTGTCGCGTGCGCGGCTTGTTACGCTATGCAACAATTACGCTTCTTACCGCTCCCGCGCCGCTCGCGTCGCTGACGCATTGGCGCAGGTGGCCATTCCGGCCGCCCCGTTGTTCCTCAGGATGTTTCGATGACTCGCTCCGCCCGCGCGCCACAGTCCGCGCGTTTCCCGCTTTGGCTCCTGGTATGCGCTTCGCTCACTGCGTTGGCGCCCCTTTCGATTGATATGTACCTGCCGAGCTTCCCTGCGCTGGCCGGCGATCTTGGGGTCGATATCGGGCGTGTGCAACTCACGCTGGGAACCTTCCTGGTGGGACTGGCGGTGGGGCAGGCCTTCTATGGCCCGATCAGCGACCGCTTTGGCCGCAAGCCACCGCTGTACATTGGCCTGCTGTCCTATGCGCTCGCAGCGGCCGGATGCGCGCTCGCGCGCGACGTCGAGGCGCTGATGCTGTGGCGCTTCTTGCAGGCCCTGGGCGGCTGTGCGGGCATGGTAATGGCCCGTGCCGTGATCCGCGACCGGCTGGAGGCGCACGAATCCGCGCGCGCCTTCTCCTCGCTGATGCTGGTGATGGGCCTGGCACCGATCCTGGCACCCATCATTGGCGGGGCCGTGCTCGCGGCCTTCGGCTGGCGCGCCATCTTCTGGCTGCTTTGCGCCAGCAGCCTGTTGATCCTGTGGGTGGTCCACCGGTACATGGAAGAATCGCTCGACACCGTCAATGCCATGCCACTGCGCCTTGGCCGCGTACTCGCCAACTACGGCGAGCTGCTGCGAGACCGGGGCTTCGTCGGCTATTCGCTGTCTGCCGGCTGTGCGCAAGCGGGGATGTTCGCCTATATTGCGGGGTCGCCGTTCGTGCTGATCGAGTTGCATGGCATCGATCCCTCTTATTACGGCTTCATATTCGGCGCCAACGCGTTGGGCTTGATTGGCATGTCGCAACTTAACGCGCGCCTGGTGCGCAACCGCACGCTTGACCAGGTGCTGGGCGCCGCCCTGGTTGCGCCGTGCGCGGCAGGCCTGGCATTGGCCGCCGCGGTGCTGGCCGGACTGGCGCCGTTGCCGGTGTTGCTGGCCGGTTTCTTTGTGTTTATCGCCAGCCTTGGATGCATCCTGCCGAACGCGTCGGCCCTGGCCATGGCTGAGCAGGGCCAGCGGGCCGGCACGGCGTCCGCGTTGATGGGGACGCTGCAATTCGGGCTGGGCACCCTGGCCGGCGCCGGGGTCAGCTTCTGGCGCGACGGCAGTGCATTGCCGCTGGCGGTAGTCATGGGTATTTGCGGTACCGGTGCGGTGCAGATGCGCGTCTTCGGCCGTTCAGGCAAACCGGCGCACGGCGCCGGCTGACTGCTGCCGCCGTAGCGTAGCGGGGCGGCCTGGTTCCGCGCTTCCGGCTCCTCCTTTCGCGGCACGGTTACGTGGCCGTGCTGTTTTGCAGCACCACCAGCTGGGCTGGCATCGGCGCGGAGAATCCGGCCTCGCCGAAGCTCTCGCGGATCACGCGGTTGGTGTCGAAATACACCTGCCAGTAATGATCGGTATGGCAGTATGGACGCACGGCGAGGACGGGGCCGACCAGGTTGAATTCGAGAATCTCCACGTCCGGCGGCGGTTCGGTCAGCACGTTGGGCAGCGCGGCCATGCGTTCCTTGAGCAGCGCCGCGGCGGCGGCGTGGTCGGTACTGCCGGCCAGTTGCGCCTTGAGTTCAACGCGGCGGTAGGCGTTGGCGCTGAAGTTCTGGATGGTGTCCGCGAAAATCTTGTTGTTGCCTATCACGGTCAGGACATTGTCGGGCGTATCCAGCGTGGTGCAGAACAAGCCGATCTCCTTGACCGTGCCGGTGATTCCACCCACCGTGACGAAGTCCCCGACCTTGAATGGCCTCAGCACCACGAGGAAAGCCCCCGCGGCAAAGTTGGACATCAAGCCCGACCAGGCCATGCCGATGGCAACGCCGGCCGCGGCGATCAGCGCGGCGAAGGTGGTGGTCTGGATGCCGAAATAGCCCAGGATGCCGATCACCAGCACGACATTGAGCGTGACCGTGACGATGGACCCGACGTAACGCAGCAAGGTCGGATCGACCTTCTGCTTGGCCAGCGCCCCCTGCACCAGCCGCACCACGAAGTGAATCAGCGACCGGCCGATCACCCAGAAGGCGAGGGCAGCAAGTATCTTGATCCCGAATTCGGTCGCATAGGCAATCACTACGTCCTGAAGCTTCTGCAGCGTTGTGGCATCCATCGCGGTTCTCCCTTGCTGGCTCGGCAGGTACACGGGCAACGAACATCATGCAGCGGATTCCCGGGCGCATCGGGGGCAAGACGCGAGTGCCGGCAACGCATTATTGCTACGCCGCGTGCGGAAGTTCAAGCACAAAATGGCCGCCACGGGCGCGGCGGGCCACTGGCCGCCAACGGCCGGGGATCCGCAGCAGCGGATAGCGGGGGCGGGGCAAGCCCCCTGCGCGCTGCGGCTTACCAGTTGGTTTCGCGCTCCGGCGTGGCGGAGATGCGATGCAAGGACAGGTCAGCGCCGTTGTATTCCGATTCGGCATCGAGCCGGATGCCGACCAGCTTCTTCAATGTGCCGTAGACCACGGTGCCGCCCACCAGGGCGATGACGATGCCAAGCAGCGTGCCGATCGTCTGCGCGCCCAGGGAGACGCCGCCGATGCCGCCCAGCGTCTGGCTGCCAAAGATGCCGGCGGCAATGCCGCCCCAGGCGCCGCACAGCCCATGCAACGGCCAGACGCCCAGCACGTCGTCGATATGCCATTTGTTCTGGGCCAGCGTAAACAGGTAAACAAACAGCGCGCCGGCGATGGCCCCGGTCACCAGCGCACCCAGCGGATGCATCAGGTCCGAGCCCGCGCAGACCGCCACGAGACCGGCAAGCGGGCCGTTATAGGCAAAGCCGGGGTCGTTGCGGCCCGCCGCCCAGGCGGCCAGGGTGCCGCCCGCCATGGCCATCAGCGAATTGATGGCGACCAGCCCGCTGATCTTGTCGACGGTCTGCGCGCTCATGACATTGAAGCCGAACCACCCCACCGCCAGCACCCAGGCGCCCAAGGCCAGGAAGGGGATGTTGGAGGGCGGGTGGGCGCTGATGCGGCCGTCCTTCTGGTAGCGTCCGCGGCGCGCGCCCAGCAGCAGGATTGCCGGCAGCGCGATCCAGCCGCCCATGGCGTGAACCACGACGGAGCCGGCGAAGTCGTGGAAGGGCACGCCCGCGACGGAGGTGATCCAGTCTTGCACGCCGAACCGGTTGTTCCAGGCGATGCCTTCGAAGAAGGGATACACCAGGCCAACCAGGACGAAGGTTGCCACCAGTTGCGGATTGAAACGCGAGCGCTCGGCAATCCCGCCGGAAATGATGGCGGGAATGGCGGCCGCAAAGGTTGCCAGGAAAAAGAACTTCACCAGTTCATAGCCGCTTCGTTGCGCCAGTTCATGGGCGCTGGTAAAGAATTCGACCCCATACGCCACGGTGTAGCCGATGAAGAAATAGGCGATGGTGGAAATGGCGAAATCCACCAATATCTTGACCAGGGCGTTGACCTGGTTCTTCTTGCGCACCGTGCCTAACTCAAGAAAGGCAAAGCCCGCGTGCATAGCGAGCACCATGATCGCCCCCAGCAGGATGAACAGGGCGTCGGTGCCGCTTTTCCAATTGTCCATACATTCCTCATGCTCAAAATGGGAGCACTGGTATGCAAAAAGCATTCCAGTGTGGGGCATCCTGGCGGGGAATCTGCACCGTGTTGGGTGCTTTTGCACCGGATTGTCGCGCCTGCGGGGGCTGCCCCGGTGATAGCAGCGAGGGCGATCGCCTTGCAGTCCCCATGGGGACAGGCAAAATCCTGCGCCAAAATGATGCACCGCATTGATTTGGGGCGTAGCCCTCTCACAGCCATGCACCATAATGGGAGATTGCACCGATCTTGCCCGGAATCAGGGCATGCCGCCGCCTGTGATCCGCGCATCGCACCGGCAGTGGTAGCGAGCGGACGAAGCAAAGCCGCATCGCGCCGCAAGGGATGCGCGTCGCCCCGTACGCGCGTTCGAATTCTGCCTAGCCTCAAGGGGCGCATTTGAAAGGGCGGAAAAGGGGGGTAAATTCCCCGCAAAGGCGCTTGACTCAAGGATTTGCGGCTTTTTTCGTTGCATTGGTGCCACTGGGGATTGCCCAATGCGTAAAGCGCGGATTAGACTGCGCCGATCGGTAATTTGCCGCGTGGCAGACACTCCGATCAAGACGACCAACAAGGGAAATCAGCCATGAATAAAGGTGAACTGGTATCTGCCATCGCCGCGGATGCCGAATTGAGCAATGCAGCGGCAGAGCGCGCACTGAATGCGGCTCTGGAGAATATCAAGAAGGCGGTTGCCAAGGGTGATTCGGTAACGCTGGTGGGTTTCGGCAGCTTCAGCTCCGGCAAGCGCGCCGCGCGTACCGGCCGCAATCCGCGTACCGGCGAGACCATCAAGATTCCGGCCGCAAAGACGGTCAAGTTCTCTGCCGGCCAAGGGTTCAAGGACGCTGTGAACAAGAAGAAGTAAGCAGTCCGCGCCTTGAGCGCTGATAAGAAGGCGGCCCGAAAGGCCGCTTTTTTGTTGGCGCCGGGGTGCGCCGGGACGTGCTCCGCCACAAGGCAAGGGGCCCGTTCCGGGTTAAACTGCCGATCGTCGGCACCAGCCTTTCGACCCGCTTCGCGGGTCCGCCCGGCCGCTCCCAGATTCCGGATTTCATCATGAACGACCTGTCCCACCAGCTTTCCATGACCGTGCTGATGACGCCGGACATGGCCAATTTCTCCGGCAATGTGCACGGCGGCACCATCCTCAAGTATCTCGACATGGTGGCTTATGCCTGTGCCAGCCGCTACGCGGGGCGCTATGTCGTGACCTTGTCGGTCGATCAGGTCGTATTTCGCCAGCCCATCCACGTGGGGGAACTGGTGACCTTCCTGGCAGCAGTCAATTTCACCGGGCGCAGCTCCATGGAGATCGGCATCAAGGTCATCACCGAGAACATTCGCAGCAAGCTGGTGCGCCATACCAATAGCTGCTATTTCACCATGGTGGCGGTGGACGACAATGGCGCCCCGGCCGAGGTGCCGGCACTGGTGCCGCGCGACGAAGTCGAGCGCCAGCGCTTTGCAGCGGCCCAGCTGCGCCGCCAGCTTCGCCAGGAAATGGAAAAACGGCACGACGAAATCACGGGCAAGGTGTCCTGAGGTGGAAGGGGCACGCATGCATACCAGCCTGATGCGCCTGCTAGCGGCGCTGGCGCTGCTGGCGCCGGCCGCGCATGCCGAGGAGATCGGCAGCGTGAGCACCAATTTCCGCATGACCGGCTCCGACAAGGTGGTGATCGAGGCTTATGACGATCCGATGGTGCAGGGCGTGACGTGCTATGTCTCGCGTGCCCGCACCGGCGGCATCAAGGGATCGCTGGGCATGGCCGAAGATCCGCCCGAAAGCTCGATCGCCTGCCGCCAGGTCGGGCCGATCACGTTCAAGGGCCCGCTGCGCCAGCAGGACAATGTATTTTCCGAACGCATGTCGATCCTGTTCAAGACCTTGCACGTGGTGCGCACGGTCGACCGCAAGCGCAATACCCTGGTCTACCTGACCTACTCGGACCGCATCGTTTCCGGCAGCCCGCAGAACAGCGTGACCGCGGTGCCGGTGGCGGCGGAAACGCCGATTCCGGTCAAATAGCCGGCAACCAAGCATCCCATCCGGAGAAGACAGCATGAGTCAGCAAGGCAAGGTAGCGCTGGTCACGGGCGCCGCCCGCGGCATCGGCAAGGCGGTGGCGCAGGCGCTGCTGGTGGCGGGCTACCGGGTGGTGTTCGCCGGACGTACCGCCGAGCCGCTCCAGGCGCTGGCCGCACAAGCCCGGGCCGATGGCCATACGGCGCTGGCGGTGCAGTGCGATGTCAGCGATCCGGCTTCGGTGGATCAACTGTTCGCGCAGGTCCGCGAACAGTTCGGCCGGCTCGACGTGCTGTTCAACAATGCCGGCATCAATGCGCCGGCGGTCTCGATCGACGAGCTGTCGGTGGAGCAATGGAAGGCGGTGCTGGACACCAACCTGACCGGCGTATTCCTTTGCTCGCGCGCCGCCTTCGCGCTGATGAAGTCGCAGAGCCCGCGCGGCGGCCGCATTATCAACAACGGCTCCATCTCGGCGCACGCGCCGCGCCCCAATACGGTCCCGTACACGGCCACCAAGCACGCCATCACCGGGCTGACCAAGAGCCTTTCGCTGGATGGCCGCGCCTTCGATATCGCCTGCGGGCAGATCGACATCGGCAACGCCGCCACCGACATGGCTTCGCGCATGGCGCGCGGCGTGCCCCAGGCCAATGGCGAGATCGCGCCCGAGCCGCTGATGGACGTGGCGCACGTAGCCAGTTCGGTGGTCCATATGGCCAACCTGCCGCTCGATGCGAATGTGCAGTTCATGACCGTGATGGCCACCAAGATGCCCTTCGTCGGCCGCGGCTGAACATCGCCCAAGCGCCTTGCTAGTTGGCAAGCGGCGCCAGCGCCTCGCTTTCGGCCCGGCAGTCGCCGGCGGGCTTCAGGCCCTTGGCGCGGACGTCGGCAAGCTCCGACCTGGCTGCCGCCAGATCCGCACGGAAAGCGGGGTCGGCATGCAGCCGCGCCACGGTGGCTGCGCCCATGATGCGGCCCTGCATCGCATCGCTTTGCCAATGCACATTGCAGACCAGCCGGCTCTGCCCATAGGCCAGCCCGCGCGCCAGGATCGCATTGGACTGTTGGGGCGCGATTTCCGCCAGGATCAGTGCCCATGCCCAGCCAACGGCGTTATGCCCCGACGGGTAGGAGCCATCCTTGGAAAGCATGGGCTCTTCGGCGGGCGTGCAAGTCGGCTGATGGTTCACCATGAATGGCCGCGCGCGCGCATATTTATCTTTTACGCCGTAGGTGGATAATCCCGCATCGGCCAGGGTCCGGCGCAACAGCAGGTAGAGCCTGGGCGTCTGCTCCTGCGATACCGGTGCGTCCAGGGCGCAGGAGAAGACATCGGCGGCCTGCGGGAATTTCAGGTTGGCGTCCTGGGCCGCCAGCCGCCAGCGCGCCGTGCCGCGCAGGGGCAGGTTGGCACGTGCGATCTCGTCGTCCAGCGCCTGGGCGGCCGAGCCGGGGGCGGGCGGTGGCGGTACGAGTGCCAGGCTGTCGGGCCGTGCCTGCGCCGGCAGGTAGCCGGCAAGAATCCCGGGCCGGATCTCCGGCACCGGGGCCGCCGCACTGCCTTGCCCCTGGTTGGCGCATCCGGCTGCGATCAACGCGCCGGCCAGGACGGACAAAGTCGCGATCCGGTTGATGAGTGGCGAAAAATGCCTGGATGAATGGCTTTTCTGCATCTGATAGGTGTTCCCTTGTTATTCCCGTCGGACCGGCGTGGCACCGGCAAGCCCGGCCGCCGTGCCCCTTTCACGGCGGCCGGGTTGCTATGCGTGCCTGGTTAAAGCCCGGCCTCAGGCCGCCGCGTCGAACATCTTGCGCAGGGTCGATTTCAGGATCTTGCCATTGGCATTGCGTGGCAGCATGTCGGGGCAGAAGACGATCCGCACCGGTACCTTGAAGGCCGCCAGCCGCTCGCCCACGAACGCCTGCAACTCGGCCTCCGTCGCTTGCGCACCCGGCTTGAGGCTGACCACCGCCGCCGGTTCTTCGCCCAGCGTGCGGTGGGCGATGCCCACCAGCGCCGCGTCCATCACCGCCGGGTGATCGTACAGCGCGCTCTCGACCTCGATGCAATAGATGTTCTCGCCGCCGCGGATCAGCATGTCCTTCATGCGGTCGACGATATAGACGAACCCTTCCTCGTCCAGCCGCGCAATGTCGCCGGTCTTGAGCCAGCCGTCGACGAACGTCTGCGTGGTGGCTTCCGGCTTGTTCCAGTAACCGCGCACCACATTGGCGCCTCGCACCATCAGTTCGCCGGTTTCGCCGGTGGGCAAGCTGCGGCCGCGTCCATCCACCACCTTCATCTCGCCAATGGGCAGTGCAGGCCCGCCGCTTTCCGGGCGCGCCACATATTCCTCGGCACTGTGGCTGGTGAAGGTGGCCGAGGTCTCGGTCATGCCCCAGCCGATGCCGGGCGCCGAGTGCGGGAACACCTCGGTGATGCGGCGCACCAGTTCGGCCGACGCGGGTGCGCCGCCGTAATTGACGTTTTCCAGCGATGAAAGGTCGAAGCGCTCGCGCTCCGGATGCTCGATGATCTGCCACGCGATGGTGGGGACACCGCCAGCCGCCGTGCAGCGCTCGCGTTCGATCAGTCCCATGGCACGCACCACGTCCCAGCGGCGCATCAGGACGATCTTGGTGCCGCTGGCCAGCGCGCCGTTGAGCACCGCCATGCAGCCGGTGACGTGGAAGAAGGGCACCGACAGCAGCATGCCTTTCTGCGGCGCGGCAGGGTCAGGGGCCGGGATGGCTTCGCCGCGGCGCAGGCAATTGCGCATCGGGCTGAACGCGGCGGCCACCGCTACGTTGGTGGCATTGCGGTGGGTGCCAAGCGCGCCCTTGGGCTTGCCGGTGGTGCCCGAGGTGTAGAAGATGGTGGCGTCGTCGTCGGCGTCGAGCGGGATGTCCGGCACAGGCAACCCGGGCAGCGCGGCCCATTGCGCGGGCGTGCCGATCAGGCCTTCCAGCGCCGCGATGCGCGCGTCGGCCTGTGGGGCGGTGGCGCGGCTGACGTAGATTTTTTCCAGCGCGGGGCAGCCAGGCAGATGCTCCAGGATGCGGCCCAGGCGCTCATCGTCCACGATGGCGATCTTGCTGCCTGAGTCGGCCAGGCCGTATTCCAGTTCGGCGCCGGTCCACCAGGCATTGAGCGGCGTGACGATGGCGCCGGCCAGCAAGGCGCCGTAGAAGACCGCAGGCCATTCCGGCAGGTTGCGCATGGCCAGCGCAACGCGATCGCCCTTGCGCACGCCGTCGCGGATCAGCGCATGCGCGATGGTCAGCGCGGCACGGCCGAACGCGTCATAGGACACGCGTTCGTCTTCATAGACGACGAAGGTCTTGTCACCCAGCGCGCGGGCTTGCAGGAAAAGGTCGCGCAGCGTGGGCGGCGCGTTTTTCCAGACGGTGGTGGAGATGCCCCGGATCACGCGCGTTTCGGTTTCGAAAGGGGCGCCGGGAGCGGTAAGGCGGGCGTGCGATTCGGCCAGGCTGATGGCCGGCCAGGACGTAGCGGTTTTCGGGTTGTTCGACATCGGTGCCTCCCTGACTGCATGGCAGGATGGGCAGCGCTCTGGCGTGCCGGCGAGGCACGCGTGCCCGCGCGCATCGCCCACCCGGCGAGCCGGGCAGCAATGGGTGCGGGCACGGTGCGCCCCGGCTCAGGCCTCAAGCTTCAGGCCTGGAGCGAGCCCGTAAAGGGAACAACGGGTGCGGCGTGGCTCAGATCGTGACGCCGCCGTCCACCACCATGGCCTGGCCGGTCATGAAGGTGCTGGCAGCCGAGGCCAGGAACACCGCGGCGCCGGCGATTTCCACCGGTTCGCCGATGCGGCGCAGCGGCGCGCCCTGCGTCGACAGCTTGTAGCGCTCCGGATCTTCCCACAGCGCCTTGGCGAAATCGGTACGGATCAGGCCCGGTGCGATGCAGTTCACGCGCACGTTGTGCGGACCGAACTCCACCGCGAGGTTGCGCGCCAGCTGGAAGTCGGCCGCCTTCGAAACGTTGTACACGCCGATGGTGGGCGAGCCGCGCAGGCCGCCGATGGACGACACGATGATGATCGAGCCGTCCTTGCGCTCGATCATCTGCGGCGCGACCATCTGAATCAGCCAGTGGTTGGAGATGACGTTGTTGTCCAGCACCTTGCGGAACTGTTCGTCGGTCACGCCGCTCATCGGGCCGTAGTAGGGATTGGAGGCGGCGTTGCAGACCAGCACGTCGATCTTGCCGAACGTGCTGTTGGTTGTGTCGACCAGGTGCTGGAGATCTTCCTTGGAGGAGATATTGGCCGGTACGGCAATGGCGGTGCCGGCACCATGCCTGGCGTTGATGGCATCGACGACTTCCTGGCAGGCCTCGGCCTTGCGCGAGGAAATCACCACTTTGGCCCCTTGTACCGCCATCTGCTCCGCGATGGCACGGCCAATGCCGCGTGAAGAGCCGGTGACGACGGCAACCTTGCCGGTCAGGTCGAACAATGACATGCGTGTCTCCTGGTGTCCTGGTCCTCGCGGGGCGGGACCAGATGTTCTGTAAAGGGCGCGATCGAAACTTCCTGTTGGCAGCATCGCCGGATGCGTGTTCTGCACAGCGGAGCATGCCGCGGTGCCGTGCGGCCAGGCCGCTGATCGCGCGTCCGGCAATCCTACCGCCCGGTACATTATGGTTGGGCGCTATCGCGCAGTCCACACACAAATCCGCGGCTGGCCCGGCTTATCAGCGTTTTTTCTTTTGACAATGAGCGCGGTGCATAACGTGCGTGCGATGCGCGCGCAAGGGTATGCTTGCAGCGCGCCCGGCCTGCAACGCGTCACCCGGCCATACCAATCATTCAGGACAAGGCAAGCGCCACATGCTCTGGCAAATCAGGAATACCGAGGTCTACCTGCTCGGGGCGATCCACGTGCTGGATGCGCCGTTATCGACCCTGGAGCGGGCCGCTGAGCAAGCCTGGCACGCATCGGCCCGCATCGTCTTCGAGGTAGCGCTGGACCGGCAACCGGATTTCGGCGCGGCGTATTTCCCGGACGGCGATGGACTCAGCCAGCATCTGCCGCCTGCCACGTTCGAACAGGTGCGGGCACTGTGGCTGGACTTCGGGCTGCCCGGTGCTGAGCTGGAACGCCTGCGGCCCGTGTTTGCTGCAATGCACCTGCAGTTCGCGCTGGCTGCGCGGCACGGCATCCTGGCGCAGTATGGCGTCGATCGTTTCCTGTGGGCGCGCGCCACGGTGGAAGGACGGGCGACGGATGCGCTGGAAGACGGTACCGAAGCGCTGCGCATGCTGCAGGGCGTGCCGCTGGATGAGCAGATGTCGATGCTGGCCTTCTTCGCCGAGCAACCCGAACTTGCCGCCGCGGAGCCGGCCGACATGGTGCGATGGTGGCGGCAGGGGCAAGCCGAACCGTTCGCCAGGCTGCTTGCGCAGCGCCGGGCACAGTGGCCGTGCTCGCTGGCGGTCCTGGTCGACGCGCGCAACCGGCAATGGATGCCGAAGATCCGGTCGCTGATCGCGGACCGCGTGCCGACCCTGATCGTGGCGGGCGCGCTGCATATGGTCGGGGACGCGGGCCTGCCGGCGCTGCTTGAGGCGGCAGGCTTCGAGGTACGCTCTGAATCTGAAGCCGGCTGAAGCGCGCCTAGCCTGGCCGCCGCGCTGCAATCAGCGCGGGCAGCATCTGCGTTAGTTGATCCCGGTCGGCAGGATCCAGCGCGAGGCCGAAGCTGTCCGCCAGCGTTTCGATGATTGCCGCCGGGGTCTCCAGGCGCTGGCGGTGCGCGCTGCCATCGCCAGCGCGTACGGTAAGGTCGTCGTTGACCAGCGTCAGCCGGCTGCCGCCCTGCGAGCGCGCCATGGTCAGTGCGTTGCGGAACAGGCTGCCGGGATGGGTTGACGTGTACCAGTTGCGCGGTTCGAAATCGATCGCCTGCTGCGGCGAAAGATCGAATCGGTAGAGCTTGAGCCAGCCGTTTGCGCCGCCGACTTCCAGGTCGTAGAGATGAAACGCGGCGCCCGGTGTATCCACCGCGGCCAGGCGGTACGGGAATGCAGGATCGGCACGCTCCGTCTGCGGCAGCGGCATCGCGCGATACGGGTTGGGGCCGCCGAAGCCCACGTCCACGATATAGCTGTGATGTGCCGCTTCCACGCGCAGCAGCATATGCGATTGCATGGTGGGCACATCGTCAGGGACATTCCACCGCACCCGCGCGGCGAGGGCTGTAACGCCATAGCCAAGCGTTCGCAGCACGGCGGCAAGCAAGGTGTTCTGCTCGAAACAGTAGCCGCCGCGCGCCTGCGTGACCAGCTTGTCGAAGACGGCGTCCAGGCCAATGCGGATCGGGCGCCCGAGCAGCACGTCGACATTTTCAAACGGAATATGCTCCAGGTGCGCGGCAATCAGGCTGTCGAGCGCCGCAAGGTCCGGCTGGCCGGGCAGCGGATGGCCGATGCGCTCGAGATAAGCGTGCAGGCGGATGTCGTCTAGCATGGTCATGTGGTCATGTCATTGTTTGCCTTGCGCTGCCCGCGCAGGCTGAAGTGTCGGGAAGCCATGGCCGGCTCAGTCCAGCGCCAGCAGTGCCGGCAGGTCGAGCAACTCGATGTCGGCGTAATGCAGGCGCAGGAGCCCTCGCGTTTCGAGCTCGCGCAGAGCCTGGTTGACCGTCTGGCGAGACAACCCGAGCATCTGGCCAAGCTGTTCCTGCGGGATGTGTACGGAGCGGCGCTCCAGTCCGGGCAGGTTGCCGTAAGCCTGGGCCATGGCCACCAGGCGGCGCGCGGTGCGCGCGAGCGGGGGCAGCAATTGCGTTTCTTCCACGTAATGGAACGCCTCCCGGGTCTTGGCTGCAAGCAGCTTGCCAAATTCGCGCCACCATTCGGGATGCGCGGACAGCATCGCATAGAGCCTGTCGCGCTGCAGGTGCAGCACGGTGGCCGCGCTGGTGGCGTGGGCATCGTGCGTGCGGGCCAGTCCGTCGAACAGGCAGATCTCGCCAAACCAGTTTCCCGGTTCCAGCAGGCCGAGCAGGGCCGCCTTGCCCGATTCGCTGTGGGTGTCGATCTGCACCGTGCCGGCCACCACGGCGTAGATGCCATCAAAGGCGTCGCCACGGGCAAACAGCAACTGGCCAGCCGCGAGCTTGCGGCTGACGGCGTCCCGCAGCAGGGTGTCCTGCAGAGCCGCCGGCAAGGTGCCGAACCAGCTGCCGCCACGCAGGACGCGCAGCGGATCCGGGGACGGCTCCCGCCGTTCACGGGGCGCCAAGCGCATGATGATCTCCTTTTATCGGCGCCATGCCGGATTGTCAGAAACCGGACAGACGAGCTTTTCCCTGCCCATTACTATACGGCCACAACGTGCGGCCACAACATGCGGCCACCATCGAGCAGCCGCGCTAACGATGCCCCGGCAGGAGGAGCCCCGTGAAGACCCTGATCGACCACTTGGCCAACTACGCAGCCTATCACCGCGACGCGCGCAACGTGTTCACCCATTTCATCGGCATTCCCATGATTGTGCTGGCCGTGACCACGCTGCTGGCCCGCCCGGCCATGACGCTGGGCGAAGGCCCGGCGTACCTGACCCCCGCCATGGTGGTATATGGGTTGTCCTGCCTGTTCTACCTGCGCCTGTCGGCGGGTTTCGGACTGGCGATGACACTGATCCTGGCCGGTTTCGTGTACCTCGGCGACGCGATCGCGGCGCTGTCCACCGGCGTGTGGCTGGCCTGGGGCGTCGGCCTGTTCGTGGCGGGCTGGCTGATCCAGTTTGTCGGCCACTATTACGAAGGCCGCAAGCCGGCGTTTGTGGACGATCTGGCCGGACTGCTGATCGGGCCGCTGTTCCTGGTGGCGGAAGCCGCCTTTGCCGCAGGCCTGGCGCGGGAGACACGCGAAGCCGTCATCGCCCACGCGCAATGACAGGATCCTCCTGCGCGCCGCACGCCAGCAACCAGCCGCGTAGCTGCAGGATCTTGTCGTCGGGTGCCAGGCCGCGCCGGTGGGCGAAGTAATAGGCCTTGCGATTGTCAATGCCGGCCGGCAGCGTGGTGAATGGCACCACCAGCCGGCCCTGCGCCAGTTCCTCGGTGATCAGGATGCGCGGGATCAGGGCTACGCCGACGCCGGCCGCCGCCGCCTGCGCCAGCATGGTGTAGAGGTCGTAGCGCGGGCCGCGCAAGGCTTGCGCCGGCTGCGCCGCGCCCGCGGCGGCAAGCCAGTCGCTCCAGGCGCGCAAGCGCGTGTTCAGGTGGAGCAGCGGAAGGTCAAGCAGTTGATCCAGGCCCAGTTGCTTGCGGCGTCCCAGCAGGGACGGACTGCACACCGGGACCGAAGGGCCTTCTTCCAGGATGCGCTCGCCTTCGGTCCCCGGCCATAATCCCTCGCCGTAATAGATCGCCGCGTCGAAAGCGGTATCGCTAAGCTCGAATGCCTCGGTGCGCGCCGACAGGTGCAGCGTCAGGTCAGGCAGGGCGCGGGCGAGCAGGGGCAGGCGCGGGATCAGCCACTGGCTGGCAAAGGTGGGCCCGATCGCCAGCTCGATGGCGCGCCCGCGCGGACGCTGGGCCATCACATCCAGCGTGACCTGCTCGATCTGGTCGAGCCGCTCCCGCACTTCCTCGGCATAGGTCCCGCCCGCCGGCGTCAGCACGATGCGCTTGCGGATGCGGTGGAAAAGCGGCACGCCCAGCCGCGCTTCCAGGCCGGCGATCTGCCGGCATACCGCGCTTTCCGTTACCGCCAGTTCGTCCGCGGCGCGGGTAAAACTGCCAAGCCGTGCCGCGGCCTCGAACATCTGCAGCGCCGTGAGACTGGGGATGCCTTTGCGCATAGTGCGTTTTTGGAAGGAAGTTGGTGCGAAGTTATCAATTGTACGAAGTCTGCCGCGGTCGCACAATAAGACCCGCCCGGGGGCCGTCGGCTCCCGCTATCCCCTGAAAACAAACGAATTCCAGCGTATTGACCATGACGAAGCCGAATCTGCAACGCCTCCTCGAGACCGTTTGTGGCGAGACACAAGCAGCACAGTTGCTGCAATTGATGAATGTTTCGCCGCAACTGCTGTCTTCCAGCAGCGAACAAGCCAGCCGTGCCGAAGTCGCGCAGGCGCTCAATATGGTGCTGTTCGCCGGCATCCTCGAACGCGTGCCGACGGGCATGGCCTATACGCGCGACGTCATCGAGGCGGGCGGCCAGGTAGTGTTCGACCACGGCGCGCTGCGCACGGTCAAGTGGGAATGCGGCAACCTGCCTTCGGGCGAGATCGCCTTCACCCGCATCCTTGCCCCGCTGGGTTACCGCCTCAACGGCACCTATCCGCTCGATCGCATCGGCATGACGGGCCGCTCCTACGCGCATGCCGACCTGCCGGACGATATCGCCCAGTACTTCCTCAGCGAACTGCACCCCGAGCGTTTCAGCGCGGCATTCCAGGCCGCGGTATCGCGCGTGGTGTCGGCGTCCGCCGACCCGCTCGATGACGACGCCGTGGCGCAACTGGCCGTACTGGAGCGCGATGCCAGCCTGCCGATGGCCGACGCGGCACGGCTGGTACCCAAGCTGGTCGCCTGCTTCGACCGTCATCATGCCGAGCCGGCGCTGGCCGACTACGAATTGCTGCTGAAGGAATCCGCCGAGATGGCCTGGATTTCCACCGAGGGCAATGCATTCAACCATGCCACGGACCGCGTGGCGGACGTGCGCGCCGTGGCCGACGCGCAACGTGGCCTGGGTCGTCCGATCAAGGATACGGTGGAAGTGTCGCGCTCCGGGCGGGTCTTGCAGACGGCGTTCAAGGCGGACCCGGTGGAGCGCCGGTTTGTCGGTGCCGACGGCATCGTGGTAAAGCGCACCGTGCCGGGCTCGTTCTACGAGTTCATCACCCGCGATTTCGTGCCCGCCTCGGAAGCCGCGGGCGGCACGCTGGACCTGTCCTTCGATGCCGGCAATGCCCAAGGCATCTTCAAGATGACGGCTGCCTGCTGACAGGCAAGGGCGGGCCTGTCATGCCTGGCCCGCCGGCAGCCGCAGGCGGGCCAGCAGCCCGCCCAGGTCGCTGCCGCCTAGCGTCAGTCCTCCCTCGTAAAGGGCTGCCATCTCGCTGACGATGGCCAGCCCCAGTCCGCTGCCGGCAGTGGACTCATCCAGGCGCCCGAAGCGGGCCGTAGCCAGTTCGCGCGCTTCGGGCGGCATGCCCGGACCATCGTCTTCCACCACGATCTCGAGCATGCCTGCCTGCTCCGCGAGCCTGACGCGAACGCGCGAGCGGGCCCACTGGCAGGCATTGTCGAGCAGATTGCCGAGGATCTCGATCAGGTCCTGGCGGTCGCCGGCAAAGTGCCCGCTGCCTTCCACTTCGATGACGATCTCGCGGCCGCTGTGCAGGCGGGTAAGCGCGCGCGCCAGCTCGGCCGCCGCCGGACCGGCCTCGATACGGGCACCGCGAGCACTGGCCGCACCGGCCGCGCGTGCGCGCGCCAGGTGGCGATCCACCTGCCGGCGCATGGCTTCGACCTGCGCGGCGGCGGCGCGGGCCGCGTCGCCGGGCAGGCGCCCGGTTTCGTTGGCAAGGATGGCAAGCGGTGTCTTGACCGCATGGGCGAGATCCGCGGCCTGGCGCCGGGAGCGCTCCAGCGCATCGGCGTTGCGCGCCAGCAAGGTATTGATTTCATTGACCAGCGGCACTACTTCGGTCGGCCACGTCCCCCCAAGCCGGCTTTCGCGGCGCGCCTGTAGCGTGGCCAGCGCCTGGCGCAGCCGCGCCAGCGGCGCCAGGCCGAATTTCACCTGAGCCGCCACCGCCAGCAGCAGCCCTGCTCCGAGCGCCGTCAGCGACCAGCCCAGCAGCCGGTTGAAGGCCTGGCGCGCGGCGCGCAGCTCGGTGCGGTCCAGTGCAACCGAGAGCGTCACCGGCATGTCCGCCGACGCCAGCACGATCGGGCGCGATACCACCAGCAACGATTGCCCGTTGGGCCCGGGCCGGATTTCCGCGTGGCTGCCCGCCACCTGGTTGCCCACCGTGGCAGGCATCTCGGCATCCCAGAGCGAGCGCGAGCGCAACGTGGCGCCCTTCGCCTGCGCCTGCCAGTAGGCGCCGGAGTAGGGCAGTTCGTAGCGCGGATCGGCCGGCGCGCGCGTCAGCGCGAGCTTGCCGTCGGGGCTCCAGTCGAGCGCGGCGGCCAGGCTGGTGAGCTGGTTGTCAAGCTGGCGGACATAGGTCTCGTTGACATGGCGCGCGAACAGCGTGGAGAGCAGCCAGCCGGTGCCGCCAAGCGCGGCGGCCAGCCAGATGGCCGCGACCGCGAGCAGGCGGATGGCTAGTGAGTGGCGCATGGATCAGGCGGTGGGCGGGCGCAGCCGGTAGCCTTGGCCGCGCACCGTCTCGATCACGTCGACGCCGAGCTTGCGCCGCAGCCGGCCGACGAACACTTCGATCGTATTGCTGTCGCGATCGAAATCCTGCGCGTAGATATGCTCGGTCAGCACCGCTTTGCTGATGATCGTGCCCGGGTGATGCATCAGGTAATCGAGCACCTTGAACTCATGCGCGGTCAGCACCACGGCGGCGCCATCGACCGTCACCACGCCCGTGCGTGCGTTCAGGCGCACCGGTCCGCAGGCCTGCTCGGGCGCGGCCATGCCGTGGGCGCGCCGGATCAGGGCGCGGATGCGCGCCAGCAACTCTTCCATGCGGAAGGGCTTGGCGAGATAGTCGTCGGCCCCGGCATCGATGCCTTCCACCTTGTCGGTCCAGCTATCGCGCGCGGTCAGGATCAGCACCGGCAGGTTCACCTGCGCCGCACGCCAGCGGCGCAGCACGGACAGCCCGTCAAGGCTGGGCAGCCCAAGATCGAGCACCACGGCATCGTAGGGCTCTTCGGCGCCCAGGTGCCAGCCATCGATGCCGTCGGCCGCCGTATCGACCGCGTAGCCCGCGTCGACGAGGCTCGCGTGGATCTGCGCGGCCAGCGTGGGTTCGTCTTCTACCAGGAGGATGCGCATGGGGGATCAGGATTTCTTGCGGGCCTGCTCAAGGCCGTGTCCCTTGGCCTTGAGCAAGGTGGCGGTCTTGGCGTCGTATTCCAGCTTGGCCACCGACCCGCCGGGCAGCAGCAGCTTGACCTCGTATTGCCAGACCCCATCGTCGCGGTCGAGCTTCACGCCGATCACATCGCCCGCATATTGGGCCGATACGGCTTCCAGGATGCGCGTGAGCGGCAGGATTTCGCCGGACTGCACGGCCGCCCGGGCGCGGTCGGCATCCTTGTCGGCGTGGGCCGGCGGAGCGGCCGCCAGCAGCAAAGCCAGGGCCGCCGCCAGCGGCAGCAGCGCTCGCGCCGCGCGCGGCGGCCAGGTGGGCGAGGAGGCAGTGCGCGCAGGACGCGCGCCGCGGAATGGAAGCAATGGCGTAAGGAAGCGGGGCAATACGGGAGCGGGCAAGCCTTGGTCGATCGGAGCAGTGTGCCGGGGCCTGCCTGAACAGAAGCTGAACGGCGTGCTCAGCCTCGGTTCAGGCTGGGGTTACCACAATGGACGCCGTTCATCGTCACGCTCACCGCTAAACAGGAGTCAGGCCATGCAAGGCGTCCGCATCCCGAATGATAGTCCTTCCGGCATCGACCACCGCGCCACGCGCGACGGTCTCGCGCTGGCCACGGCCGTGCTGGTCGTCCTCGCGGGCGTTGTCGCGCTGTTCTGGGCGCAGGCCGATGCCCGGGCTGTGCTGCACGAATGGAAGCACATGGACAGCGGCCTGTCGATGATCGTGCTTGGCGCGCTGGTGCTCGGACCACTGCTGGCTTTCGGGCTGGACGACTGAGCGCGCACCCTTGGGATTCCCTGGATTTCCGGCGGGTTTTCCATGTCTGGACAATGTTCGTTCCCTGGTCCTACACTCGACCCACAATAAAAACGCACGACCGTTCGCATTTATTGGCTCCGCGCATGATGAACCATGCACGCCGGGCATGACCGCGAAGTGCGATTCCACGGGGTCAATCCACCAAGGAGACATGGCATGGAATCAAAGAACGTCCCGCTGGTTGCCGAGCTGTTGCGCGATGCGCCGAAAAACTGGGGCAAATGGGGCCCGGACGACGAGGTCGGTTCGCTGAACTATCTCACCCAGGCGGAGGTGTTGCGCGGCGTGGCCTCCGTGCGCTCCGGCAAGACCTTCACCCTGCAGATCCAGATGGGCAATCCCGCCGGCGACCCGGTCTGGCCGGGACGTTCGCAGGCGCGCCGCCTGAACGTGATGGACAAGGGCCATTACCTTTGCGGCAAAGGTCCGAAGTTTCCGGGCGAGGGCGAGTACGCTGACGACATGATGATCATGTACCTGCAGGGCTCGACCCAGTACGATGCCCTGGGCCATGTCTGGTACGGCGACCAGCTGTGGAACGGCTACGATGCCAGGTCCACCATCGGCGGGCTGGACAAGGCCAGCGTCCTGCCGATCGCGGAGCGCGGCGTGGTAGGGCGGGGCGTGCTGATCGACATGGCGCGGCATCGCGGCAAGGATGTGCTCGACCCTGGCGAAACCTTCACCCACCACGACCTGCTGGCCGCCGCCGAAATGCAGGGCGCGCGCATCGAGAAGCGCGACATCCTGGTGATCCGTACCGGCTGGATCGGCTCTTTCTACAAGCGCGACCAGGCCGAGTTCTACCGCAATTTCGTCGAGCCGGGCCTGACCTATAGCCCGGAGCTGGTCGAGTGGTTCCATCGCATGGAAATCCCCAACCTCGTCACGGACACCATCGCCAACGAGGTAACCGTGGACCCGGTATCGGGCGTGGCCCTGCCGCTGCACAACGCCCTGATGCGCAACCTGGGCGTCACGCTGACCGAGATCGCCCAGCTCGATCCGCTCGCGGCGGATTGCGCCGAAGACAAGCAGTGGGCCTTCCTCTATACGGCTGCACCGCTCAAGGTCGTGAACGGGAGCGGCGCACCGGTCAACCCGGTGGTGATCAAGTAAGGCCCGGCGGCCTGCCAGGCGGCGGTGCCCAACGGGCATCCCACGCCGGGCGGCCGTCAATTCCGTTCCGGCCAAGCGCTATCCTGACACTACCCGCCGCGCATATCGAGGTGCCGCATGACGCCCTATGAAGAAAAGCCCTGGCTTTCCAGCTACAACGCCGGCCAGCCGCACACCATTACCCCGCAATTTACCGATGCACTGACCATTTTCCGGGCTGCCGCAAGCCGCGCGCCGGCAAGCCCGGCGATTCACTATTTCGACGCCACGCTCACTTATGGCGAGCTCGATTCGCTTTCCGACGCGCTGGCAGTCGCGCTGTCATCGCGCGGCTGCACGCGTGGCGAGCGTATCGCGCTGTACTTGCAGAACGTACCGCAGTTCGTTATCGGCCTGGTCGCCGCGTGGAAGCTCGGCGCCATCGCGGTGCCGGTCAACCCCATGAACCGCGCGCGTGAACTGCGTTTGGTGCTGGCGGACTCCGGCGCCAAAGTGCTGATTTGCCACGAATCCCTCTATGCGGACGTGGTCAAGGGCCTGTTCGAAGCGGAGCGCGGCGGCCAGGCCGATGCCGGCATGCCCCTTGCGCTGCCGGCGGTGATCACCACCTCCGAGCTCGATTTCCAGACGCGCAACGATTCCCGCCTGTTTGCCGCAGCCAGGCGCCAGCCCGCCGAAGGCGTGCCCGACATGCTGGCGCTGGTGCAGGCGTATCACGGCCAGCGTCCGGCGCCGCTCACGCCGGCGGCCAGCGATATCGCGATGCTGGTGTACACATCCGGCACCACCGGGGTGCCCAAGGGCGCGATGAACACGCACGGCAATGTCGCTTTCAATGCGCAGGTGTACCGCGACTGGATCGGCTTGCGCGAAGGCGGTCCGATCCTGGGCGTGGCGCCGCTCTTTCATATCACCGGCCTGGTGGGCCACATCGCCGCGGCTTTCATCTGCGCCGCGCCGCTGGTGCTGGCCTGCCGCTTCGAGCCGGGCGTGATTCTGGAAACCATCCGCGACCGGCGGGTGGCATTCACGATCGGCTCGATCACGGTGTTCATCGCGCTGATGAACCATCCCGATGCCACCCGCGCCCATTTCGCCACGCTGGACAAGATCTATTCGGGCGGCGCGCCGATCCCGCCGAGCGTGGTGGCGCAGTTCCGCGGCAAGTTTGGGCACTATATCCACAACGGCTACGGCCTGACCGAGACCACTTCGCCCACCCATGTGGTGCCGCTCGGCCGGGAGGCGCCGGTGGACCCCGCGTCCGGCGCGCTGGCGATCGGCGTGCCCGCCTTCAACGTCGATTCCTTTATCGGCGACGACGCGGGCGAACCGGTGCCGGTGGGAGAAGTTGGCGAGATCATCTCGCGCGGGCCGATGATCGTGCCGGGGTACTGGAACAAGCCGGAAGAGACGGCCAAGGCCATGGCCGGCGGCTATTTTCACACTGGCGACGTCGGTTTCATGGATGCGCAAGGCTGGTTCTACCTGGTCGACCGCAAGAAGGACATGATCGTTGCCGGCGGCTACAAGGTCTGGCCGCGCGAGGTGGAGGATGTCCTGTACACCCATCCCGCGGTGCGCGAGGCGGCCGTGGTGGGCATGCCAGACGCCTATCGCGGCGAGACGGTGAAGGCCGTCGTCAGCCTCAAGCCGCAGGCGAGCGTCACGCCGGAAGCACTGCAGGCCTGGTGCAAGGAGCGCATGGCGGCCTATAAATACCCGCGCGTGGTGGAAATCATCGACGAGTTGCCGAAGACGGTGACCGGCAAGATCCTGCGGCGCGAGCTGCGCGGTTGAGGCCGGAGCGCGCGCCAGGGACACTCCGGATACCCGGCGCGCGCCAGTACGCGAGCGTGGCAAAAAAGCTAAAAACACGCGTTTAGCCCTTGTATATAGGGTCCGGCGACATATCCACTGCTGCGTCCGCGCGACAGAACGGCAGGCCGCAAGAGACAAAACCTCAAAAAACACCGGGGAAAACCCCGGTTTTTGCGTTGGCATGTGCGAAAACCCCTTGACGTCCCGTAGTTTCCGCTATGATTCAGTCGATGCCGCACGCCGATAGTCGATCGACGAAGCGTCGAGCGACATCGGATGCCACATCCCGTGCGACATCATTCTGTTCAACTCATCTTTATAGATATGGCGACCAAAGCGAATCCGACCGCGAAGACTGCAACCAAGACCGCTGCCAAGAAGGCACCGGCAACCAAAGCTGCACCTGTAAAGGCTGCTGCCAAGAAGGCCGCGCCGGCCAAGAAGGCTGCTCCCGCAGCTGCCGCGGTAACCCCGCGTCCGCTGAAGGAAACCTTCAACAAGTCGAGCCTGGTCGCTCATCTGGTAGCACAGACCCAGCTGGAAGCCAAAGCCGTGAAGACGGTGCTGGCACATCTGGAAAACACCATCGTCAGCGCGCTGCACAAGAAGGGCGCAGGCGAGTTCACGCTGCCCGGCCTGATGAAGGTTACGGCCCAGCAAGTGCCCGCCAAGAAGAAGCGCTTCGGCAAGGACCCGTTCTCCGGTGAAGAGCGTTGGTTCCCGGCCAAGCCCGCCAGCGTCAAGGTCAAGGTGCGCCCGCTGAAGAAGCTGAAGGACGCAGCAGCTGCCTGATCGGGGCCTGTTTCCAGCTTGAAAAGGAGCCGCTAGCCGGCTCCTTTTTCGCATCTGGCGTTTGCACTGCGGGCATGCCGTGTGCATTCGCAGGTGTGCCGTGGTGCCTCAGCCGGCCGTGAATGAAGCCGGTGCAATACTCCGGGAGATCGTCATGCCAAGCATCCAGTACCGCCTGTGGCGGCTAGCCCTGCGCCTGGTCCGGCGCAAACACCGTTTTTCCAGTGCGCAGGCGCTGCACGAAGAGATTCGCCGGCGCCGCAAGATCGGCCGGGCGGATCCCACGCCGCGCTTGCTGGTGCGCCATGAAATCAGCATGGAACTGGTTGCCGGCGTGGAGGTCTACACCGTGCGCCCGCGGGGCACCGGCAGCGGCCGCCAGATTCTCTACCTGCACGGCGGCGGCTACGTATTCGATATCGTCAGCCAGCACTGGGACTTCATCGGCAAGCTGGTGGACGCCCTTGGCGCGACGGTGATCGTGCCGATCTATCCGCTGGCGCCGGAGCATACCTACCGCGACGTGTTTGCCGGGATGCTGCCGCTCTACGACCAGATCGTGCAGCGCCAGCCGCCCGCCAGCCTGACCGTGATGGGCGATTCGGCCGGCGGCGGCATGGCGCTCGCGCTGGCGCAGATCGCGCGCGATTCCGGGCGCGCGCTGCCCGGCAGGCTGGTGCTGATGTCACCGTTCGTGGACGCGACAGGGAGCAATCCGGGCATCGATGCGCTCGAACCGCTGGACCCGATGCTGTCCAAGCCAGGCGGCATCGAGTGCGGCCGGGTCTATGCCGGCGGCGATCCCGTCACGCTGCCGCAGGTCAGCCCCATCTACGGCAGTCTGCGTGACCTGCCGCCCGTGACGCTGTTCATCGGCACCCATGACGTGTTGCTGCCCGACTGCCGCGCCTTCCGCCGGCTCGCGCAGGAACAGGGATTGCCGCTGCGCTACCACGAATACGAGGGCATGTTCCATGTGTGGATGCTGTTGCCGATGCCAGAAGCCGACGCAGCGTTCGCGCAGATCGTAGCCGCCGTGCAGGCCGACGACAGCGCACAGCGGCACCCGCCGGGTCTGGCCCCGCTCCGCGCGGAAGCGGAAACCGCGGACCACGCAGGGCAAGGGTAGCGCCCGGGGTGCAACCCGGCGGGAGCGGAGGCCGCGAGGAACGGCGATAATCGCGGGGTTGCCGGCCAACTGCCGGCCTTTAGGAGTCCCCATGTTTTCTCGTCGTTACGGCGCGGTCTGGCTGACCGTGCTCGCGTTGCTCGCGCTGGCGGCGCTCGCAGCCATGCAGCGGATTTCCCCGGCATGGCTGGCGGCGCCGGTCGCGCTGCTGTTGGTCGGTTTGTACGACATTGGCCAGCCGCGCCACTCCATCCTGCGGAACTATCCGGTCTGGGGCCACCTGCGCTTCTTCTTCGAGTTCATCCGCCCGGAGATCCGCCAGTATTTCATCGAGGACGACACCAACGAGATGCCGTTCTCGCGCCAGCAGCGCAGCCTCGTCTACCAGCGCGCCAAGAACGAAGTCGACAGCCGGCCCTTCGGCACCGAGATCGATGTGCGCCTGGCTGGCCACGAGTGGATCAGCCATTCGCTGGCGCCGACCCGCATCCCCTCCGCCGACTTCCGCATCACCGTGGGCGAGGGCCGCGCCCAGCCTTACTCGTTATCGATCTTCAACGTCTCGGCGATGAGCTTCGGCGCGCTGTCCGGCAACGCGGTCCGTTCGCTGAACCGGGGTGCAAAGCTTGGCGGCTTTATCCACGACACCGGCGAAGGCTCGATCTCCCCGTACCACCGCGCCGAAGGCGGCGACCTGATCTGGGAGGTGGCCTCCGGCTACTTTGGTTGCCGCCGCGCGGACGGTGGCTTCGATCCCGACAAGTTCGCCGAGCAGGCGCGCTTGCCCCAGGTCAAGATGATCGAGGTCAAGCTCTCGCAAGGCGCCAAGCCGGGCCATGGCGGCGTACTGCCGGCGGCCAAGGTCACGCCGGAAATTGCCGCCACGCGCGGCATCGCCATGGGCGAGGACTGCATCTCGCCGGCCACGCACAGCGAATTCTCCACGCCGCTGGGCCTGCTGCAGTTCGTCGACCGGCTGCGCACGCTGTCCGGCGGCAAGCCGACCGGGTTCAAGCTCTGCATCGGGCACCCATGGGAGTTCTTCGGTATCGTCAAGGCCATGCTGGAGTCGGGCATCCTGCCGGACTTCATCGTGGTGGACGGCGCCGAAGGCGGCACCGGCGCGGCGCCGCTGGAGTTCGTCGACCATATCGGCGTGCCGCTGCAGGAGGGGTTGCTGCTGGTCCACAACACGCTGGTCGGTGTGAACCTGCGCGACAAGATCCGCATTGGCGCCAGCGGCAAGATCATCACCGCGTTCGACGTGGCACGCACGCTGGCCACCGGTGCCGACTGGTGCAACTCGGCGCGCGGCTTCATGTTTGCGCTCGGCTGCGTGCAGGCGCAAAAATGCCATACCGACCGCTGCCCCGTGGGCGTGGCCACGCAGGATCCGGTGCGCCAGCGCGCCATCGTGGTGCCGGACAAAGCGGATCGCGTAGCCAGCTTCCACCGTCAGACGCTGCATGCGTTGCTGGAAATCCTGCAGGCAGCCGGCCTGCATCATCCGGCCGATCTCAAGCCGCACCATATCGTGCGGCGTATCTCGCCCAACGAAGTGCGGCTGATGTCCGAACTGCTCAAGTTCCTGGCGCCGGGAGACCTGATCAACGGGAATTTCCGCTACCAGCTCTACGAGAAGTATTGGCCGCTGGCGCGCTCCGACAGTTTCTCGATGTAAAGCGCCGCGCTAGCGCGCGGCTTGCGGCGCCGGCAGGCGGGCGCGCCCGTTCTGGCGGAATGCGCTGGGCGCCTGCCCAACATGCTTGGCAAAGAAGCGCGCGAAATACGCGGCATCCGCAAAGCCCAGCGTCGAGGCGATCTGCTTGATATCGAGATCGCTATAGAGCAGATCGCGTTGCGCCTCCACGATCAGGCGCGAATGGATCAGCTGCAGCGCGCTCCTGCCGGCAAGCTGCTGGCAGATGCGGTTGAGCTGGGTGGGCGAGATACCGAGCGTGTCGGCGTAGCCCGCCAGATCCTGGTGGTTCCGAAAACGTGCCTCCACCAGTTGCTGGAACTGCTGAAAATGGCGTGCGGTCCTGCCTGCCGGCTGCGCCCCGGTTGCACCCGCGCCCGAAGCGCGCCGGGCAATACCGACCAGCAGCAAGGACAGCAGCGCCGACAAGGCCGCGCCGCGCCACAGCGAGACCGCGTTCATCTCCGCACGGAACAGTTCCAGCGCGCCGGCGAGCACGGTGGCGTCATCGCGCTCGCTGCGGGCCGGGTCGCCGAACTGGTCGTGGTAGGGCCGCTCGAACAGCGGCAGCGCATCCGGCACGCCAGCCAGCAGCGTGTGCAGGTAGTGATCGGTCATGGTGATCACGATGCCGTCCACGTCAGGCGTAAACCGGAAGCCATGCACGCAGCGCGGCGGCACCGTCACCACAGTGCGCGAGCCCAGCGGGTACTCGCGGTCGTCGAGCAGCGCGCGGCCGCTCCCCTGGTGCACGTAGAGAACCTGGAAGAAGCGCTCGTGGCGGTGTGGCTTGATTTCCCAGTCGTTGATGCCGCTGCGCTCCGGGATCGACTCGAAATGCAGTTGTTCCAGCAAGGGCTCGTTGGAGTTGACCCCGTAGAGCGAGTAGGTCGGGACGGTTTTCATGGGGCGGGGGCGGCACCGGGGTGCCAATTGTCTCGCCAGGGGGCGGATCTGTCCATCCGCGCTGCCGCTTGCCATGGCAGCGCAGCGATGGCTACTGATCCGCCTTGGCGCCCGACTTGCGTACGATCTCGGCCCACTTGTTGCCCTCCGCCACGGTGTAGCGCGCGAACTCGGCGGGGGAGGAACCTACCGGCTCGGCGCCCATGTCGGCGTACTGGCGCTGCACATCGGGCTGCCGCAGCGCCTGCGCGGCGTGGGCCGCCAGCTTCGCCACGATCGGGGCCGGCGTGCCGCGCGGTGCCCATAACCCGTACCAGGTGCTGATATTGAAGCCAGGCAAGCCCGACTCCGCCACCGTGGGCACGTCCGGCAGGGCACGCGCGCGCTTGAGCGTGGTGACGGCCACGGCGCGCAGCTTGCCGGCCTTGATAAACGGCATGGCCGATGGCATGGAATCGAACATCAACTGGATCTGGCCGCCCATCAGGTCGGTCAGCGCGGGCGAGCTGCCCTTGTACGGCACGTGCTGCATCGAGACATTGGCGGCGAACTTGAACGACTCGCCGGCTAGTTGCTGGGCCGACGCATTTCCCGCCGAACCAAAGTTGATGCTGCCGCCCTTGGCCTTCGCATAGGCAATCAGGTCCTGCACGGTCTTGACCGGCGAATCGTTGTTGACCACCAGCACCAGTGGCACGTCGGCCAACTGCGTGATGGGCACAAAATCGCGAAACGCGTCGTAGCGCATCTTGGGGTAGATGCTAGGGTTGATCACATGCAGCGAGGCATTGGCCAGGATCGTGTAGCCGTCGGGCGCGGCCTTGGCGACCACTTCCGCGCCGATCATGCCGCTGGCGCCCGGCTTGTTGTCGATCACCACCGTCTGGCCGAGCGTGTCACCCATCTTGACGCCGACCACGCGCGCCAGCAAGTCGGTGGGCCCGCCCGGCGGGTAAGGCAGCACCATGCGGATGGGGCGTTGCGGGAAATCGTCGGCGGCACGGGCGGGAGATGCGCCCAAGGCGGCAATGGCAGCCGTGGCCAGGGCCGCCAGCAAGACCCAATGGCGTGCGCTACGGCGATGCCGGGTGCCGGGTGTACCGTGTTGCGTGTTCAGGACCCTGAATCGGAATGGCATGAATTTGTCTCCTTGATTTTTATCGCGACTTTGCCGACGACCTGCCTGGCTTCCAGGGCGCCCAGCGCCTCGGCCAGCCCGCTCATCGGGTACACCTTCGACACGGTCGGTCGAATCTTGCCCTCGCTGGCCCAGGCACACAGCGTGCGCATGACGGCCTGCAGCGCAGGCGCATGCTGTGCCCGCTCGTTGGCGGGGGTCCAGCCGATATAGCGGCCAACAAAAAATCCATGCAACGTCAGGTTCTTCACCAGCAGCAGGTTCAGCGGCGCTTGCGGGATGCGGCCACTGGCAAAGCCGATGCTGAGAATCCGCGCATTGGCAGCGGCCGCGCGCAGCGCCTGGTCGAACAGGTCGCCGCCTACCGGATCCACCACCACGTCGGCACCATGCCCGCCGGTTACGCGCTTGACTGTGGCGGCCAGGTCTTCCGGGGCCAGCGCATGCTGAGCGCCGCGCAGCAGGGCCTCCGCGCGTTTCGATTCGGTGCTGGCGCAGGCGATCACCCGCGCGCCCAGCTGGTGGGCGATTTCCACCGCGGCCAGGCCCACGCCGGCGCCGGCGCCGAGCACCAGCACCGTTTCTCCCGGCTGCACGGCGCAGCGCCACACCAGGCCGCAGTAAGCGGTGCCGTAGGAGAGCGGGACCGGCAGGGCTTGCAGCGCGTCAAGCGTATCGGGTATGGGGTAGACGGTGTACTCCGGCAGCGTGACTTCGTCGGCAAAGCAGCCCCAGTCGGCAATGGCCACCACGCGGTCGCCGGGGCGCAGGCGCGTGACGGCCGCGCCGCAAGCCACTACGCGGCCGACCGCCTCGGTGCCTGGCACGAACGGCAACGGCGGCCTGGTCTGGTAGCGTCCCGCGACCATCAGGCCGGTGGCATGGCTCACGCTTGCATATTCCACGGCAAGCGTGACCGCGTGCGGATCCGCAAGCGCCGGCCGGGGGATGCTCGCCAGGCGGACGTCTTGCGCATTGCCGAAGTGCTCGCAGAGCAGGGCGCGCATCATGCCGTGGCTCCCGCCGTGTTTTGGCCAGCCAAAGGGCTAGCCTGCCTGACAACGCCCCACTCCAGCAATCGGGCGAGCTTGTCAGGCGCTATGCCGCATTCGCGCAGCACGGCTTCGGTGTGTTCGCCGACACGCGGCGCTGCGGTGGGCACGCGCCGCATGCCCTTGGCCGGGATGCCGGCAAACGGCAGGGTACCCAGGCCAGGCTGCGCTACCGTCTGGAACGTCTCCTGCTGCGCGGCTTGCGGGTGGTCGAGCACTTGCCGGTAGTCGCGCACCGGCGCATGGAGGATATCGTGCGCCTGAAGGATGCGCAGCCAGTGCCCCGTGCTCTTGCCGGCAAGCACCGCAGCCACGGCGTCCTGCAGCCACGCCGCGTGCGCCATGCGGCTGGCATTGTCGGCAAAGCGCGCATCGTCCGCCCACGCCGGGCGATCCAGCGCCAGGCACAGCCTGCCGAACTGCGCGTTGTTCAGCGCCAGCAAGGTGAGGCGGCCGTCGCTGGTGGCAAACACGCCATTCGGCGCGCTCACCGGCCCGGCAGCCACGGCGCCCTGGATGGCGTACTCGAGGATATTGTTGGCCTGCAGCGCTACGCACGCGTCGAACAGGTTTAGCTCGACATGCGCGCCGAGGCCGCGGCGAAAGCGCCTGCACAAGGCAGCGGCGCAGGCCTGCGCCGCGTACAGCCCGGTGGCCGCGTCCGCCAGCAGCATGCCGATGCGGCGCGGCGTGCCGTCGGCCATGCGGTTGGTGTGCATGAGGCCGCTGTCGGCCTGCATCACCGAGTCCGAGGCCGGGTAGTCGGCATAGGGGCCGTCCGCGCCGTAGCCGCTGATCGACACATAGACCAGCGCCGGGTTGCGCGCGCACAGCGCGGCATAGCCCACGCCGAGCCGCTCGGCAACCTGCGGCCGGAAGTTCTGCACCACGATATCCGCTTGCAGCGCGAGGTCGAATAGCAGCGCCTTGCCGGCGTCGGTGGCCGCATCGATGCAGACGCCGCGCTTGCCGGCGTTGTACGCGATCGACAGCGCGCTGTGCTCCCCGCGCACCACGCCCACATGCCTGCCCCAGTCGCCCGCCGGCGGATCGACCTTGATGACTTCGGCGCCTTGTTGCCAGAGGATATGCGCACAATACGGGCCCGCAATACCCTGGCTGATATCCAGGATGCGCAGGCCAGAGAAGGGCAGTTCGTCAACCGCTTCGGATGAAGAGGCGGTAGGTGAAGCTAATGCGGATTGCAGGTCGGTCTGGGCCATCGGCAGGGATCTGGGAGTCGTAAGGTGGCGTCGGATGGCTTATGCTAGGGCGTACTCCTGGCCGTGACAATCCGTCGGCCTGTGCCACCCGTGTTGACTCATGATTGACAATAATCCCAGCTTCGACCTGAACCTGATCCGGCTGTTCGTCACGCTGGTGGAATCCAGAAC
>Ga0255338_1001332_pt1 | contig 47884 bp, 37 predicted proteins | sample MeOH1_35cm_T4_19_FD_203715 | JGI IMG/M metagenome (GOLD analysis project Ga0255338, IMG submission 203715) | Sandy soil microbial communities from University of British Columbia, Vancouver, Canada - MeOH1_35cm_T4_195 | ecosystem: Engineered > Artificial ecosystem > Sand microcosm > Unclassified ...
CTCAGAGTCACAAAGTGTCTTCCGTCAAAGATTATGAGGTTCTCGGAGTGGGAGCGTCTCGCCGCGAGGAGCTTCTCAAGAAGGCTCCAATCCCGCTGCTGTTAACCCATCCAGGCTTAGTGCCTCCAGAGCAGTTCGCGCTTTATCAAGCACTTCTGCAAGAAACTTTAGCATGGCTCAAGCCGTCAGAAGTGCGGCCGCAGGTGCCACCTCAAGCGGCCGCGGATTTTATTGTGGAGCTTTTGTTGGCGGATTTAAAAATGCACTTTCCGCAGACGTCGAGTTATCTGAAGGGCGGGCTGCGCGAGCTCATCAAAGATTATCTGAAAGAGATGCCGTGGCAGGGGCCGCTTGTGAGTGCCCATCTTCGCTACTTCCCGATTTTTTTAAAGCGCAAATTTCAAGATGCGCGCCTGTATTTGATCGCCCAGCGCGAGTGGCTTTGGTCTTATCTGTCGTTTGCCGATTTTGGTTTTCCGCCGCCGGAAGCGGGCCGGATTTTTGTGAACCCGTCTTTGCAGAGTCTGTACACGGAGGAAGACATCAGTGAAGTGCAGCTTACGTCGGGACTGAGTGTGTTTTACTATGACTATGCTCAGTTTAAAATCTGCGAATACAAGATGGACGTTTGGGATGCGGCTCTTGTTGATGTCTTGCAAGAGGATCGTAAATTTAATCAAGCTCAGCTTTTGGAGCAAGTTGGGATGATGGAGCTGGAAAGCCCGTTAGCGCGCACGGAGTGGGAGAAAAAGCTTTCTTGTTTGATTTCTGCTGGAATGATTTTGCAGTCTGTTCCGAATGAACAACCACAATGAATATGCACTAAACAAAAAAAACGGGCCTTAAACAACTAAGGCCCGCAAAACCAAGTAGGGGATCTACTTTGTCTTTGAACTGTTTAAAAGTCTAATGTGTGAAGGTAAAATCACAATCTCTGAGAGTAAAAAATGCTTTAACTCTTGTCGTGCGCGGTGCGCAGGTTTGAAAAAACATAGGCTTTGTACGATGATCGCGGGAGCGAGGATGCGCAAGCTGGACTGGAGCAATAGCATATGATGAAAATCCTGATTGTAGACGATGAAGTAGAAATCCTCAAAAAAATGACTGTGCTGGCGGAATCCGAGGGGGCGACGGTGCGAACTGTCACTTCCGCCGAGGCTTTAAAGGTGCTCATTAAGAATCGCGGATATTATCCACATGTCATTGTTTTGGATCGAATGTTGCAAAATAGTGATTCCGTTTCTTTGATTGCCGAAATCAAAGCGACCTTTGCTGAAACGAAAATCATTATTGTTTCCGCCATCGATACGCCTTTAGAGAAAGCCCGGGCGCTGGATGCCGGTGCCGACGATTATTTGGCAAAGCCATTTTCTTCTGTCGAGCTGACCGCACGGATGAAGGCGCTCTATCGTCGCAAAGATGTGGCGCCTGTTTTGAAAGTCGAGTTGGGCAATGTGGCTTTGGATAAAGAATCCCGCAGTGTCACTGTGGGTGAAGACTCCGTGGCGATGTCGGCCAAAGAGTATCAACTTTTAATTTTGTTCTGCGAAAATCCCGGCAAAGTCTATCCGCGGGAGATTCTGCTCTCGAAAATTTGGAATTCCAAAGCCGAAGTGGACACCAAAGTGGTGGAGGCCACCATTAACAACCTTCGCCGTAAATTGGAGTCTTCTGCCGCGAATGTTGCGATCAAGAACGCCCGCAATGTAGGTTACTGGCTTGAGGCGTAAGTTTTTTCTTATTTCTTTTTTGGTCATCTTCACCTCGACGACGTCTATCGGTGCGATCCTGCTGTATTACTTTCGCAGCGAAAGGTTAAGCTATGTAGACGATCAGATCCGGCAAACGGCGACGGCGATTATCGACTCTCAACTTTTGGACTTAAAAACCTACGACTACGCCCGCGCTGACGAAATCATTTCGGAGGAGCTTGGGCCTGATAGCGTTGATAAGTTCTTTATCGTGCGCAATGAACAAACCGGAAAAATTCTTTTTCAAACCCAGAACATCGAGCGCCTGGAAGTGGAGATCGATCGCGAACCTCAGTGGGTGACGCTGCATTTGCCGAATTATTTCGTGCGTGCGGTGAATTTGGGATTGCCGCGTGTGCCGAACCGGACGATGCAAGTGGGGGTCATCGCTGATGCGAAATCCATGTCCCTCATATATGTGAGTAAGACCACGTGGATGATGGTGGCGATGATTTTGGGCCTCATGCTGGTGCTGACCTGGTTCTTGTCTTCGTATTTGTTTTCTTCGATTAATTCTTTGGCGAATTATATCAACTCAGTGACGCGTTCGTTTGAGACCAATTCGGAGCTGCCGGCGCTGCCGCCGTCTTTGGAGGTGAAGCCTTCGCCTCACAGTGATGAGTTTTTTCACCTGCTCGCGGTTTTAAAGGGCATGGTGGAAAAAATTAATGTGAACCGCAAGTTCATGAAGACCTGGTCTTTTCAGATGGCGCACGAATTGAAGACGCCGCTGACGATCTTGAACCGCGATGTGGAAATTCTCTCGCAAGAGTACGAGGTTCCGGCAGAGGCGAAGGGCGAGATTGAGCGCAATATTCAAAAAATCTCCGAGACCATTTCAGGGTTTCTGAGTTGGGCTGAGACCGCGTCGTTGCGCCAAGTGGATAATCTCTACGCCGTGCACTTTGATCGTGTGTGGAAGCAGGAGCAGCTGAATTTTGAAAAAGTCTATGCGGGTCGCTTACGGTGTGATTCCGCGAAGGATTTCTTAGTGCTCTGCAATCCACTGCATTTGGAACAAGTGGTGCGGAATCTCGTCGGCAATGCACTGAAATATTCGAGCGGTGTGATTGAAGTGCGCTTTGCTGATTCGGAATTTGTGGTGAAGGATTCGGGTCCTGGAATTCCGAGTGAAGTGCTGGCTAGGTTGGGAGCGCCTTTTAATAAGGGGCTGGGCTCGTCAAGTGCCGTCGAAGGTGTGGGACTAGGGCTTGCTTGGGTTAAGACGATTTGTGATATCTACGGCTGGCAGATCGCTTGGAATACGCAGCAGGGTACTGAAGTGCGGATTCAGTTTAAGACGCTGGAGTCTTAGGAGCGGCCGGGTCCTGCTTGTTTGGACATCGCAGTCGTCTCTGTTCACCCTGCGGATTCTCCGTAGCGCATTCTGCGGATCCATTCATTAAAAGCATTGAGGTATTCCTCTCGCGCCTTTTCGCCCCTAGCAGCTTGTCGGCGGTTGGCTTCGAAATAGCCTTTTAGCTGCAATACTTCGAAGCTGGTCTTTAGGACTCGGGTGAAGGCGAGGCCTTGCCAAAACTTGTTTTGCTTGTGCTTTGTGGTCTTGAGTTTGTTTCCCCTTTTCGTATTGGTGATTTTTCTGGCGATCAGACTGGTGATTGAGCGTAGGAAGTTCTGAAATCCTTTTCTGTATCTGAATTTAAGTTTGATGTGGAGATGATTTCCCACGTTTGCGACTTCTGCGATTTTTACTCCCCATTTTTTGGATTTGTCTTTGAGGACTTGCTTGATGATTGCTTGGTTCTTTGGAGCTAGGAAACTCCAGGGGCCTTTTGCTTTTTCTGATTTCAGTGTGAGGTGATGCCATTTGTTCTCTGCGAGTGGACGATACTCCTTTCTTCGGCCTCTCGACTCTTCTCCGCCGTGGGTGGTGCGGGAGTATTTCTTTTCTTCTTTTGAGAGGGTCTTTCTTTTTACTGGTTTCTTTTTTAAAGAATGAGCTTCTGCCTTTCTTTTAGAAAGGAGAGTCTCTTGGTAATCGAAAAGGGTTGGCTGATTTCGTTTCACTCGAGGGCAATATAATAATTGGCTTGTAATTTTGCAAGAATTATTTGTATAAGATTTTGATTTTTCAGAAGATTTCAGTTTTCACATCAGAGGTCCGCGTATCAGAAAACGCGCAGGGAAGTGTGCTTCTCAAAAACGCTCATTTTTTTGTTGGGCCTTTATGAGGCAGTATTAAAAATTTTGATTTTAAACCAAGGGGAATAGTGACATGGGCTCAAAGATTCATTACATTCATTTTTATGAAAAAAAATAAATTTACTCTATGTATCCTCCTCAGTTTGAGTATTTCCACACAAGCTTCTTCTAAAGTCGATTTTAAAAAAGTATTTGAAGATCGTGATGCTTGCTTTGTGATTCAAGAATTGAAAACTGGTAAAGTCGTTGCTGAATACGGAGCTTCACGATGTGAGAAACGCTTTTCTCCGTATTCGACTTTTAAAATCGCGGCGTCGATGATGGCTTTCGAGAAAGGGATTTTTAAAGACGAGAATCAGATCATCAAGTGGGATGGTGTGAAACGAGATCGGGCCGAGCTCAATCAAGATCAGACGCCACTGACGTTTATGAGTAACTCCGTCAAGTGGGTGACCGAATGGATTATGCCTCAAGTCGGCGACAAGGGGATTCAAACTTTTCTCACGGCCTTTAAGTATGGCAACAAAGATTTTTCGGGCGGGCTGAAGGACGCGTGGGTTTCATCGAGTTTGCAAATCTCCGCGCAAGAACAGATCGTCTTTCTGACGGGTTTTTGGAACAATCAATTGGGAGTTTCGGAGCGCACCACGGACCTGACGAAGAAGGTGATGTTCGTAAAGAAACTCGGCGCCAAAGCAGAACTCTATGGCAAGACAGGAACCGGATGTCTAGTAGGCCACGGCTGCATGGACCATCCCGATAAAATGATTGGCTGGTTCGTGGGCGTACTCAAAAATGGCGAAAAAACCTACGTCTTTGCCGGCAATGCCTCGGACCTCAAACCGCAAGGTCCCCCTGCGGGCCCGAGAATGCGCCAGGCGACGGTTGAGATTTTAACCCAGTTGAGGCTTGCTTTGGACTAAGAAGGGTTACTACCCCTAATAAAGCTTTCCTACTTTGAGAACTTCGAGAGCAAATGCTTTTCAAAGATTTCTATAGGTCGAGAGAGGGTTTTCGATTTCTTTCTTACTAAAGAAACGGTCGCGCCAATTTTTCTTGGAAGCGCCACGCGATTTAAAGTTCCAATACGTATTTCAGCTTCAACCATGTGGGATGGCACCACCGTAAATCCAAATCCGCTGGCAACCATTCTCTTTTGAGTCTCTTGGTTATTTGTTTCAAAGACTGTTTTCGGTTTTACCCCGAGTCCCTGAAGCATTTCGATGGCTGGAGAGGCTTTTTTATAGTCCGTTTGTCGTGACCCGATATAGGGCGTGTGCGAAAGGTCTTTAAATTTCAATTCTGCTTTTGAAACCACATAGAATTCAACAAAACCCAATGGTTTCACTTCAAAATTCTTTAAATGTTTAACATCGGTATAAAAAACGGCGGCCTCAATCAAATCTTCGTCAAGCTCGTTCACGATTTCGCGAGAGGAGCCACTAAAAAGTTTGATATTTATTTTCGGGTGACGTTCCAGAAACTCCTGAAAAATCGATGGAAGTAAATAATTGCAAAGATTGTCCGAAGCTCCAACTTTTAAATCTCCGGTCAATTCATGACGAATTTCTGAAACGTCCCGAGCAATGCTTTCAACTTCATTAAAAATATTCTGACATTTTTCAAACACCAAGTTCCCGGCCGGAGTCAAAGTAACGCCCCTTTGTCCTCGCACAAGCAGCACTTCACCTAACTCGTCTTCCAGCATCTTAACCATCTTACTCAGTGAAGGTTGGGAGATATGAGTTTCTTTCGCGGCTTGTGAGAAGCCGCCAAAACGAGCCACTTTATAAAAATAATGAAGACGGCTTAACTCCATGCTTTACCTCAAATATTCTTTAAAAGAATATAGCTTATTCTAAATATGTCTTTTACATATACCGAAAAAACAAATATCCCAATGACAAATCAGCTCAAGGAGAGTTTTTATGAAAATCATTCAAGTCCTTTTCGTGTTCACGGCGGCTTTACTTGCAACAGGTATAGCGAACGCAAACCTTATTCAAGATCCAGCTGAGTTTACGAAAAACCGCTTAAGCGAATATTCAGGCTCAGATGATGGAATTAGTTGCGAAAACCCGGTTCCCACAAAGAAGGGAATCCTCATTTATTGCGAAAACGAACCCTACGCATGGGAAGATTGGGGCGCCAATGGCCCGGTTTCAACCTACCGGAAAGATTTTTGTAATTATGAGTTTTCCAAATCTGCTAACGGTTTTACCGTCGTGAACGGCGAATGTCATACAGACTCAGCCGGAAACTATTGAAATTAATTTTGTAACGATGCCATGGTTAAACGTCCCAAAGCCCACTGTGCGAGTTCGCCGAGCTTCGGGTGGTCGACGAGGGCTTCGACTTCTGTGCGTAGTGCGAGCATCCCGCGGTTTGCAACGACGATCAAAGCATTGCGCTTCAAACCGAATCCTCCAGCACGGGACAGCGGCGTGCCCGCCAGCGACTTTTCCAAACCCTTGCTCGAGCTTGTGAGAATCCAGCGCAGTTCTTCTTCGAGAGCTGTCGCTTCATCCGCCGATTTGTTCTGAACCAATTCAATACTTAGTTGATTCTTAAATGCCTTTTGATTCCACGGACACACAGTTTGGCACAAATCGCAGCCGAAAAACCAGTCGCCGATTTTTTCTCGCAAATCCTCTGGTGGCAATTCGCGTGATTCAATCGTCAGATAAGAAATGCATTTTCTTGCATCCAGTTTGCGTTCCTCGGTAATTGCCTGAGTCGGGCAAATATCTATACAACGCGTGCAGGTGCCGCAGAAATCGTGCACGGGTATAGTCTCGGCTTTAAAAGCAAGACTTGAATAAATCTCACCGATAAAAAACAAGCTGCCTTTCTTTGGATGAATCACGCAGGTGTTCTTGCCAACCCAGCCAAGGCCCGCGCGATAGGCAAGGTCGCGCTCGAGCACCGGACTGCTATCCGTCATCGGCACGAACTCTTCGTCCGGCCACAGACTTTTTAATTCATCACATAACGTCTGCATTTTCATTTTAAACCACAAATGATAGTCATATCCTTGGGCATAGAGGCTTACGCGCGCTTGTTTCAGAGGAAACCCCTCAGCTGGCATCGGGTGCGGAAAATAAGGCACGGCAAAGACCAGAGCTGAATGCGCTTTCGGCCACTTCGTCTGCGGCTTTTCCTTGATCGGTGCATGAGTTGCCAGATACTCCATTTTGCCGTGCAGCCCCTCATTGAGCCAACTTTGATAAATCTCAAAACTCAAAGGCCGCGTGAGAGGAGACGCGCCAAAGTGCGAGAAGCCCAGTTCTTGCGATTTTGCCTCTAAAAATTTCTGCAGCTCTTCATTTTTAAGGCTCATTGACAAAAGAGGTTTCCATTCAAGAAGTTCGCGGGTTATCCTAAACGCGAATGAATATCCAATCTCACCCGCATTGGCCAGCGTTATCAAAAATTTACCATAAATTGGTCGACAATGGCTACAAGGCCTATTTGGCCGGAGGCTGTGTTCGCGATGCGCTTTTGAATAAGCAAGCCAATGACCTTGACCTGGCCACCGATGCGACCCCCGATGCGATTGAGAAGCTGTTTGTAAAGACCGTCGCCGTGGGAAAAGCCTTTGGTGTGATGCTCGTGATCGAAGATGGGATCTCCTTCGAAGTGGCGACTTTTCGTTCCGATGGCACCTACGCTGATGGACGCCGGCCCGATTCGGTGGTGTTTACCACGCCCGAGGAGGACGCTCGCCGCCGTGATTTTACGGTGAATGCCCTCTTTTATGATCTTAACCAAGGTCGAGTTCTGGATTTCGTCGGTGGTCTTAAGGACTTAGCCGATAAAAAAATCAAAGCTGTTGGTGTTCCCGAAGATCGCTTCAAAGAAGATCACTTGCGTTTGTTGCGCGCCGTGCGTTTTGCCGCACAATTGAGTTTTGAGATTGAACCTGAAACCTTCGCCGCCGTGAAACACTTGGCTCCATCCGTAAAGACGGTGAGTGCTGAGCGCATTCATGAAGAAAGTTTTAAGTTATTGAAGTCTGAAAACGCCTTACTGGGCTTGAAGCTCCTGCAGGAAAGCGGAATTGGTAAGGTTCTTTTTCCGGGGTGGCAAAATATCTATGCAAAATCTCAGAAAGAGTATCAGCTTCTCTTTGCAAGCAATCAAAAAGACGAAGCTTTTTTATGGCTCGCCTTCCTGACTCCGTGGGCGCTGCAGAAAGATTTAGAGTGGGGATGGATCATCGACACCTATCGCTTCTCGCGACTCTTACATAAAACCCTGAAGAGATCCCTGGAACACATTGAAAATCCGAAACATTTCTTCTTAGCGACCCCCGGAGAGCAAATGGCGTTACTGGGGGATGAATCCGTGCGATTGTTTATTCGTGTTTGCGATATTCTCGGAATTGAAAAGATCGGCGTTGAGAGACTGCAAAAGCAGTGGCGTACCTGGGGCGAAAAAATGCCCGAGCCCTGGGTGAAAGGGGATGACCTCAAGAATCGCTTTGATGGTCGCGAATTAGGTATCTGGCTTCACAAGCTTTTTGTCATGCAACTTGAGGGCCGGTTTGCTTCGCGGGAAGAGATGATGAATCAGTTGCCGAATCTTTTGAAGACTTGAGTGATCGTCACCAAATCAACAATCGTTTTTCCACTGAGGGATTCTTCGCGAATTCTGCCGATCGCGGCTTTTGGTGTCATACCGAGTTCATCACCGTCAATCGAAGTCAGCTCTAAGAAACGCATCGCAAGTCTCAGGATTTTTCCCATCGGTTCAATTTTGTCGTTGGGCAGTCCTTTTGGAAAACCGCTCCCGTCGGCATTTTCTTGATGTTGGACAATGCCGATGGACGTTTCTGGTGATAATGGCATTTTCTTGGCTTTAATTAAAATCACCGAGCGGTCCGGATAGAGTTTGTAATCACTGAGTTCTTCCGACGTGTATTCGCTGGGCATTTTACCGGCAGCACTGACAGGCATTTGTGCTAAACCCACATTGTGTAACAGACCTGCTAAAGCAGCACTTTCAATTTTCGTGTTATCCATTCCTAAGAAGGCAGCAAAATTAGAAGCGTAGACTGCCATGCTGAGGGCGTCTTGATAGGTGCTGCGGGGATGGCCCGTAAATTTATAGATTTCCTTGAGACGCTCTTCGGCGGATTTTTCCTTGGTCAATTCCAGTTCTTTAAGGATCTCAAGGCAGCGTTCAAGAATGGCCTTACCGGCTTGGAAATCCGCGCCTTCTGAGTTGAGGAACTCAGAAATAATCTCGTGAATAAGTTTTTTTGACTTATATATACGTTCGGTCTGTGGCACCGGATTGGGGACATCCTTCATTGTAAGGACCGTGCGCGCATACTCAAAAAACGGTTTCATCTGCGTTTTTTTAATATAAAGACGCTGATGAGTGCTCTCTGATTTTTCCAAGAGGCGTTCATCAATTTTGCCACCGCTCTTACGAACCCGGAAACTTTTGTGATTCGATGGCAGGTGAATATAGACATCAAAGTGAATTTCCTCTTCAGTGCTGACGTCCGCCATTTCAATCGGCAGAAGCGCGGAAAGAGGAATGTTCGCTCCGCGCATATCGACCGGCGCCAAGGTCAGTGTCATGTCAGAGACAAATTCGCGATCGAAGCTGGTATGCATAATATAGTTGGCACCATTTTTTTTGACTAAGCTGAAATCAAGCTGATCTTCGGTGCCATAAAGAACGATGAGCGGGCAGTCGGGATAAGTCATCTTCACGCTTTGCACCCATTCGCAGGCTTGCAAAGTGCCACCATAACCATCGACGAGAGCTAAAAGCGGGGCGAGGTTTTCCGACGGGCTCAAAATGCTGTCGGAGTTTTTCATGAAATGCAATTTATAAGGATAGTAGCCTTTTAAAATAACTTGGACGTCCTGCCAGAAGCTTTCTCTCTGGCTTGTGATAAGGACGTCCATGTTGGGTTCTGCAGGCTTGTGGGACATTTTATTATTGTTACATTTGTACAGTGACCTTCACGTGAAAGGTGGAACTATTCTTCAGATCAAACGGAATGACAAGCGTCGCACCTTTTGTTGATTTAGAAAGAATGAATTCACCACGAATCACGGAGGGGATCGCCATTTCAAAGTTATAGCCCATTTGGTTCAAGGCTGTTTTTGCAGTTCCATAAATCATATTTGTGAGCTCGCCGACGGCATCGGAAACTTCGGTGTTAATTTCCGTGTGTTTCTCGCCCAGCATGTTCTCCATAATATGAAAGATGGCTTCTCGTTTAAAGCTGATAAGAAGGGTGCCCTTCAGAGGAGGTGCTACCATTCCCACCATTCCGGCGATTTCACCTTTTTCAGTCAGTTCATTCTCGATGAAGGGTTTGCCGACTTTGGCTTCGGTTTGGGCAATAGTGGCCAGAGTTTTAATGACACCGTCGACAAAGGCTTGCAGGAGCTTCTTGTCAAAAAGTGGATTCGCCTCAGGGACGACTTTGGGTGCAGCAGACATGATTACATCCTTTTAGAAGTTCAAAATATTAAGAAGCCTTGGCAGCAGGGGCTGCTGAGTGACGTTGATAGACTCTTTCCATTTTGGCTTTCAAAGTGGCTGCGTTGAAGGGCTTTACAACATAGTCAGAAACGCCGGCTTTTGCCGCTTCCAAGATGTGCTTTTGCTCACTTTCTGCAGTGACCAGCATGAAAGGAAGATTTTTGAGATTTGCGTCGGCTTTGCAGGCTTTCAAGAGGTCGATTCCAGTCATGCCCGGCATATTCCAGTCGGAAATAACAAAGCCAAAGGGCTGGCCAGAAGTGGCTGCGGCTTGAAGCATCGGGAGGGCATTCTTGCCGTCATCCGCCTCTTCTACGTTTGTATAGCCTAGTTCATTCAGGACTTTTTTGATAATTTTGCGCATTGTTGCGAAATCATCGACCACTAAAAATTTGATGTCGTTAGGAAACATAATATGCCCTCGCCGGTTAATTCTTGGAAATCTTCCTCACTTTTCGGTCTAGTTTTTTAAAACTAGAGTCCAAGTGCCTTGCTAAAAAGATATTTTGTTGTAAGACTTGAATCTAGGTGGTGTGACTCTTTTTGGGACGAACATAGAGGTGCGTTTTAAGAGGAGTACAAAGGTCGCAAGACCTAGGGCTAAACAAAAACATAAAAAAGATAAACAATAACGGGAAGGGAGCAAGGATGCTCAGAGATGTCCTGATTCAAAAAGGTCTTTCTAATCGTGAGGCTGAAGTTGCTGAATTAGTAAGCAAAGGCTTGTCCAACAAGGAAGTTGCGAACCAGCTTTTTGTCACAGAAAAAACTGTGAAATTTCACCTGACAAATATCTACAAAAAAATGAACGTGAAGTCACGTGCCCAATTGATCGTTTGGTGCTTGCCTCACCTTGGTTTCGTCGAGAACGAAGTTCGTACCGAGACGAATATCAATCAAGGAGTTGCAGCAGCGGCTTACAACAATCAAGCCACTCAAACAATCCCGGCTGGTCACACGACAGTAGCGGGTGCTACGACTCTTCCGGGCGCTCAAAATGGTATCGGCCGCAATGGTAACGGCGATATCGGCGCTGGAATGTAATTAGTTTTTAAAATACTTTTTCGAAAGTTGAGGGTCATTATCATGGGGAACGCGAAACCAGTTTCAGCCTCCCAGGTGATAATGACCCAATTAGTTTTACCGACCCACATCAACGCTTTGGGATCTATTTTCGGTGGAACGATCATGTCGTGGATCGACATCGCGGCTGCGATCGCAGCACAAAGACATTCCAATAAAGAAGTCGTCACTGCCAGCATTGATTCTTTGAGTTTCATCGCGCCTGTTTACAAAGGCTGGGTGGTGAACCTGAAGGCATCCGTCAATTTCACCTCTCGCACATCGATGGAAGTCGGCGTGCGCGTGGATGCCGAGAACCCACGCACAGGCGAAGTGTTTCACACGGCGTCTGCATACACCACCTTTGTGGCTCTAGGCTCTAATGGTAAGCCCGCGGAAGTTCCTGGGCTTGTCTGTGAAACCGCCGATGAAAAACGTCGCTTCGAAGCAGGTAAGCGCCGCCGTGAAGAGCGTCTGAAGAATCGTACGAATCCTTAATTAAAGTGTTTCAAATCGAAACAAATTTGATCATTTAATCAAAACACACGTTTTCTCAGTGAATTTTTAATAAAATGTCGATATTATAAACATATCCGCGTTGAACGTATTCTCATGTATCGAGGGGATTTTCTCAAAGAGAGGGTATATGTTTACGCTTCAACGGGGGGCTGTCACAATTCTTGTGGCTGGAATCACGGTAGCCTCACTCATGTCTTTTCAAAACTGTTCTAAAGCGCGCTTCGCACCAGATCCAGGAGCGGCGATGGTGCTATCTACTGAAGGCGTTCCTGGCGATGGTGTGGTTCCAAGCTCGACTCCACCTCCTGGTGATGGACAGCCTACGCCGACGCCAACTTCGACTCCCACTCCGACACCAACGCCAAGCCCAAGTCCAAACGATTCTGTGGCCAGTGGTAAAATTGTTGAGTGTCAAATGCTTCATCCGAATCGCAAGATTGTTTTGAGCTCAGATCTCGAGATGTCGCCATCAAATGCTTCAAGTACTCGCGTCTGCATGTCGGAAAAAGCTTGCTTAGACATCATCAATGATTACGCTGTGACTCACAATTGCAGTTTAGCTCCAGGCAAGGATTCTGCGGCCGCTGATCCGCAACTGCAATGCACGGAAATATTCCCGGGATCGAAAGGCACCTGCCACAATGCAACGATCCTTAGTGACCAGCAGGTCGTTGATCAGCTGAAGTATCTTTATTCGAAGTAGAAAGGGCCCTTCGGGGCCTTTTTTGACAAACTCAAAACGATTGAATCCTCACAGTGGGCAAAGGTAGAATTTTGCTTCATCAAGGAGGATTGAATGGCAAAGTATGTCGACGGATTTTTGATCGCAATTAAAAAGAAAAATATCAAAGCTTACAAGAAAATGGCCCAACTCGGTTGCAAAGTATGGATGGAGCACGGTGCGCTTGATTACTACGAGTGCGCCGGTGATGAGATCAAAGGGACTTGGGGTATTCCATTCACAAAGCTCTGCAAACTCAAAGCCGATGAAACTGTCATCTTTGCCTATGTCGTGTACAAATCCAAAGCGCATCGCAAGCAGGTGAACAAAAAAGTTCACGCGGATCCTCGCATGCAGCCAGAGCAATTTGAAGGTAAAAAGATGCCTTTTGATATGAAGCGCTTCTCTATGGGCGGATTCAAGGTTTTGGTGGAAGCGAAGTAGTTTGGGTCGCCATTGGAATATGGCTTCGTTGCCGTTTTGGTTTTGGATTTACCTCTGTCGCCGATGGCAGTGGAGCGTTAGGAGTGGGGTTGTTTTCTTTTTGAATCAATCCTAATTTTTTCTTCTTTTGGTGAACGGCTTTCTCGAGGCGGAATTCTAAAATGGCACCGTCTGAGAAATCAGAAAGTTCGTGGGCAAAGAAGTTTTTAAATTCCGTGAGAAGATCAACTCCTGCGGGATCAAGAAGGGCCTCAAATTTTGTGAATAAGGTCATCTCTTCTCCCAAAACCGGGGTTGATGTAACGACTTGAAATTTCTCGGCCATGAGCGCGGGTTGATTTGAAAAGCGCACAAGATCTTTTTCGACCTCCCGGGTAGACTTATTTTCTAGATGCTCAATAAGATCGAGTTTTTCTTCTCTGGAAAGGTCATGATCCGCATTCTTTTCTACATTTAAAAAACTTCTGATTTTAGCAAGATTCGTAACGTTCAGATCACCTTCTATAATTTTATTTTCAATCTCAGGAAGTTCAGTCGAAAGCCTTGCTGAAGAAAGTCTTCTCTGAGTTTGGCCTTCAGAGTATTTTAAGTGTTTTTTGCAATACTCATGCATGGAGGAAAACTTGAGGTCGATATAGAGTCTACGGATCTCGATTTCTCGCAAGTGCTGTAAGATTAGAACGGTATTTTTCCGTTCTTCGCTGACAAGATATTCGGTTTGTTCAAGAAGTCTTTTGTCGGAAAGTTTTTTGATGTTTCTATCAATGATGTAGTTTGCAGTGTTCATGGTGATTTCCTTTTTGTGAAGTCACTATATCACGGCTTTTTAAAAGACATTTTCCCTCTTAAAATGCGGTTGGGGAGTAGTTTTTTTTAGAGACGGGGCCGGCCTTGTTGCAAACCTAAAGATCCTGCTAGAGGTGTTGTAAATGCATATGTCCTACCGTCGTGGCGTTGCCATTATTCTCTTTCAACCAGATTCTGGTCGGAGGCGCAGGCTCTAGGGTAATTATTAATCTATTCACATAGCAGCGGTAGCCACTTCAGAGCCTCTTCTGCATTTTCGCTCAGAGGCGCGTCTTCCTCTTTTCCACTAAGGTCTTCGAACTCAATTCGCCCGCGGGTTTTTTCGCAAGTTGTTTTGTCGGGCTTTGTTCTGGTCAATGCGAAGAGCGGCTCAAAGCGGTAGGAGAATTTCACGACTTTCTCCTCGTTGGCGTCGCCCTCTTTGGGGTTGGCTTTTTCGTAGTCTTTGATGGTGGCATTGATCGATGCTTCGAAGTCTTTCAGTTTTTTCGAAATCTTCTCAAAAGACTTTTCTTTGGCGAGTTCTTCGCGAGCTTTTTGTGATTCTAATTTAAGCGCGCCAAGATCCTTCGGGTTTGCGAAAGACAAAGCGGGGACGAAGAGTAAAAATAAAATTACTTGGTTACGCATTCGTCACCATCCAATTGGCTTTGGCTGAGTTTCAAGCCTTCGCACTTGTTTGAGCTGGGGTGTAGACCCCGGTTAATGCAAGCCGCTTCACGGGTTTTATCTTCCATTTCCTTCAGGTATTCACTGCCATGGAGTAATTCCTTTCGCAAACGGCTTGCAGTGGTGTTCTTGTCTACGCGGTATTTTTGCAAAAGCCATTTTGCGTGATCAACGCCTTCTCGGCCATAGGCAATCGCAGAGAGAGCGTTCATAACGCCGCGATTTTTCGTGAGTGACGGCGCACGTTTTTCGACGGCAGGGATGATGTAGTAATCACGTTGAGTGAGGTAGAGGCCGATGCTATAGACCAAAGAGCGTGCAAGGCCGTTTCCGGGATTGATCCAGTCACAATATTTTGCTCGCGTGATCGGAAGAGGGGAGTCTTTCAAATCTTGGCGAGCAATATTTTTAAATGGTTCACAAGCTGGGTTTTTGCTGTCGATGATTTCTTGCAATAGATAGTGGCCATTGCCTTTCGTAGGGTGTCCCACTTCACCTGCTCCACGGGTTGTCAGTTGCGGGCTGCTCACTCCGCCAGGCGACGCCAGGGAGAAATTAAAGCCTGATTCATTATTAATCTTTGTGTACAGCACGCGGCTGTCGATCGGCTGCTTCGGCGACATACATTGAATCGCCTTATTCACAGAAAAGGTGATGTAGTCCGCTGTCTCATCCGTTACGCATTGAAGGGTGGCTCCGCCGGCGGTGCCGTAGGGCTTGGGTGTATTGTCGGCGTCGCAAGTGTAGCCCGTATTTCCTGGCGCTCGTTGTAACGAGGCTTTAATGCATTCTTTTTTAATGAGAGCGGGCCGCGGTCCCGTTGGGACGTAGGCCGTTTCTTTTGCAGATTTTGGTTGTGGCGCCGCTTTTGCTTCAATATTCTGTCCGGTCGCTTGCGCTAGTACTCTCGAGATGGTTTTGATTTGTTTTTTAAAGGGATCCGTCTCAGGACAAACATTCGAATCATTTTTCTGCGCTGTCTTTTCTTTCTTCGATACAAGATAAGCCAGGCGCAATGGATCTCTATTCGCTGAAATCGATTCTAAAAGCTGAGTATTATTGGGATCAGCCTTGTTAATACACATCGGAGCGGAAGGATTTTCTGCGAATGCCGAAGGCATAGTAAGAACTGGAATAATGAGAGCTGAAAGTAGGGATGGCATAGAGACAACCATATCATCCCGCGCAGCTCGGCGCGAGAACTCGGGACATCTCTGGACTGGACGACGGTCTGATTATTTAACGATGTAGTCTTTCCAACGACTGATCAGTGCCGGCGTGAGCTGCGTGTAGCACACGGTTCCTTCCGTCGCGGTCTCTTTGCGAATGATTTTTGTTTCACGATCGAGATCGTAAATCTTAAATTCTTCAGAGCGCGGGAAGTAGAGCTGCACGTCGGTTTGCATTCCTTGAATGCTCTCCACCATGAGCTTTTTTAATTGCTCCATGCCTTGACCGGTGAGGGCGCTGACAAACACGCGCGGGTAGAGGCGCACTTGGAATTGTCTTTCAATCGGCGCGACGTCGGACTTATTAAACACATGGATGATTTTTTTATCCTGCCAATTGAACTCTTTGATGAGCTCTTCAACAACTTCTACTTGGCGAAGCATATTCGGTGAAGACAAATCAATCACATGCAAAAGCACATCAGCTTCAGCACTTTCTTCAAGTGTGGCTTTAAAAGCTTCAATCAACTGCGGAGGAAGTTTGCGAATAAATCCCACGGTGTCCGTGACTACCGCTGGTGGCCCTTCGGGCAGGAAGATCTTTCTAGTTGTGGGGTCCAGTGTCGCGAACACTTGGTTTTTGGTCATGATTTGCGAACCCGTCAGACGATTCAGCAATGAGCTCTTTCCTGAGTTCGTATAGCCAATCAAGGCAAAGCTTGGAATTTCGTGACGACGGCGCGAGCTTCTATGTTGTGCGCGGTTTTTACTCACGGATTCAAGTTTTTTACGGATCAAAGCCACTTTCTCACGAATGCGGCGGCGATCACTTTCGAGTGCGGTTTCACCAGGACCTCGAGTTCCGATGCCACCACCCTGACGCGACAGAGATTCCATCCACGCACCAACCATGCGAGGCATTTGGTCCAACAACTGTGCAAGTTCTACTTGCAGTTTTCCCTCGAAGGTCTGCGCACGCTGAGCGAAAATGTCCAATATCAACTGATTGCGGTCAATCACCCGCGTGCCCATGGCCTGCGCCAAGTTTCGGCTCTGAACGCCGGTGAGTTGATGGTCGAGAACCACAAGGTTTGCTTGAGAATCTCGAACCATGTCGCGGATTTCTTCGACTTTTCCGGAGCCAATCAGCGTCGCCGGATTCCACGCGGGCAGCGTTTGAATCACCGAGCCGACGATTTCACCGCCGGCGGCGCTCACGAGCTCTTCAAGTTCTAAAAGATTTTCTTTGATTTCGGAAAGGGGCTCGGTCTTAAGACCGACACCGACGACAATGGCACGATCACTGGCTTTGATATGGACTTGGTTTTGAGTCAAATCTCTGTATCTCCCGGGGCTTTTGTTACGCCCTCTATGCTCTTGTATTTATGCTAACACAGGACCCCACCGGGGCAAGAGCATTTTTCGGGCTTATGGCGAAAAAGAGACGGCCTTGCGATTTCTAATGAGTCAAGGGTGCTTCTTGCTGGGCGCTAGGGCTTCCGAGCACCACCTGAACGGAGTGAGTTTTTCCATCGTCGACCAAGGTGAAAGAATGGCGTTCTTCGAGGGATTTCCCATCGACAATGAGCTTCTGTACTCCCTGAGTAAACCCGCCTGGATTTTCCACGGTGATTTCATAAATAGAGCTGCGATGTTTATAGCGCAGTTTGAAGCCGGGCCACGATGCCGCAATCTGGGGCTCCAGAATCACCTCATCTCCACGCAAACGAAATCCTAACAAATACTCGAGGCCCGCACGGTACATCCAGCCCGCAGAACCCGTATACCAACTCCAGCCGCCGCGACCCACGTGCATTTTCTGTGAGTAGACGTCGCCGGCGACGACATAGGGTTCGATTTTGTAATGGGCGACCTCTTCGGGAGTTCGGCCATGATGAATCGGATTGATCAGCTGAAACAGCTCATGGGCTTTTGCGGATTCACCCAGCATCGCATAGGCAATCACCGCCCAGGCCGCCGCGTGAGTGTATTGTCCGCCATTTTCACGCACTCCGGGGACATAGCCCTTGATGTAGCCGGGATCGTGATCGGTTTTATCAAACGGCGGCGTAAAGAGGAGAACGAGTTTGTGTTCACGGTCTACGAGGAAGCGCTCCAATGCCTGCATCGCGTGACGGGCCCGCGCGGGTTCCGCGGCTTCAGAAATCACCGCCCAGGATTGCGACAGCGAATCGATTTTACATTCGATGTTTTGCGAAGCTCCTAAAGGAGTGCCATCGTCATAATAAGCCCGCCGATACCAATCTCCGTCCCAGCCGTTTTTTTCAAGAGCGACCTTTAACTGAGCCGCATGGTTGCGCCAATTCTGCGCCCGCAGATTTTCATCACGAGCATCGGCGACAGCGGCAAATTGAATCAGATTCTGGTGCAAGAACCAGCCCAGCCAAACGCTTTCACCTTGGCCGCCTTTGCCGACGCGATTCATACCGTCATTCCAGTCGCCACAACCAATCAACGGCAAACCATGCGCACCGGTATGGAGGCTTCGATCCAACGCCCGGGCGCAGTGTTCAAACAAGCTCGCAGATTCCTGAGAGACTTTTGGCGTGTAATAGGAATCTTCCTGTTCTTGGGTTAGTAACGGTCCCTCTAAAAAGGAAACTTCCTCGTCGAGGATCGGGAAGTCTTTGGTCACCTGCAGGTAATAGAAAACTACAAACGGCAGCCATAAGAGATCATCCGAGAAATGCGTACGCACACCACGACCCACAGGAGGATGCCACCAGTGTTGCACGTCGCCCTCTAAGAACTGCCGGCTGGTGGCGCGCAAAATATGAGCGCGCGCCGTTTGTGGCATCGATATCATCAGCGCCATCACATCCTGAAGCTGATCGCGGAAGCCAAATGCGCCGCCAGCTTGGTAGAAGCCCGCGCGCGCCCAGTAACGGCAGGAAATATTTTGATAGAGCAGCCAGCGATTCAACATCAGGTCCAGGCTTTTATCAGGAGTTTCGACTTGAACTTTTTCAAGCCACTCGCTCCATTGATTGATAACAGTGGCAAGAAGATTTTCAGTAAAATGATTGCGCAGTTCTAAAATAATTCCCCGGGCTTGTTCGCGGCTGTCGGCTTGACCTAATACAAACGGAATTTTCACGGCCTCGCCGGGGCCGATGATGATCTCGGTTTGGAAAGCTCCGCAGGGATCCATGGCAGCTCCGGTGTGGTTTGAGAGCTGCTCGCTGCGTAGAATTCCTAAGGGCTTTCGCAGGCTGCTGTTGCGTCCGACAAATTCGCGGCGATCTCCGGTCATGGACTGTTTGTGATTGAGGAAGCCGGCAAATGCAATGCGAGTTCCGTACTCATTGTGGCGCGAGTTAAAGGCAAACATCACCCCGGTATCGTTATCAAGTTCGGTCACGGTTGTTGGTGCCATTGTTCCGCGCGAGAACCCCAAGAGCCATTCGACATAAGAGTAAATCGAGAGCCGGCGCCAGTCTTGTGAGCGATTCTCTATACGTAACTCCGAAATTTTCACCGGCTGATCCAACGGCACAAACTGGGTCAGCGTGCTGTAAATTCCATGCGAGAGATGTTCGAAGCGTGTGTATCCTTGCCCATGGCGAGTGATGTAGCTGGCATTTTCAATTCGGATCGGTAGCGCCGTCGGACTCCACAGGCAGCGCGAGTCGAGGTCAAAAATATAGAAGCATTCGCCGCTCGGGTCACAAACGGGATCGTTGGACCATGGCGTGATTTGATTTTCGCGGCTATTCAGAGCCCACGTATAACCTGAACCGCTTTCTGAAACATGAAAGCCGAAATGTCCATTCGAGATCACATTAATCCACGGAGCCGGCGTGGTTTGCGAGCCCCGCAGAGCAACGACATACTCTCGACCATCGGGGGTGAAACCGCCGAAGCCATTAAAAAACTCCAAAGAAGGCACAGGAATTTCGGGCGCGCCCTTGTGACACTGAACTTTCATTGACTGCACAGGCGGTTCGATCGGGTGAAGCATGCGATTCACTTGATCCGCAAGACTTCCCTGACTTGCAAACAAGGCCACGCGCGCCTCGGTGTAAATGACCAGTCGATCTTCGCGAGACAAGAGGTCTTCTCTAAAAATAAAAACTTTGCCGCGGGATTGCGGCATCTCTGCGGGCGGTGGCGGAATGTGAATCATGGCCTCTAGCATGGACTGCAGTTCCTGACTGTAGGAATGCTCACGCGCGTTCATGATGACAAGATCCACCATCATGTGTTTCATCGCGAGATATTCTTGGGCCTTGAGCAACTGCCGAACGATCACACGGTCTTCGGGTTCTTCAATCCGCACCAGTATGATCGGGAAGTCGCCGGAAATCCCCTTGGACCACAGGTGAGTCAAATCGCGGGCGTTGTGTTTAAGAATCGAGCTCGATGGACGTAAGGAAGAATCCAAGTACATCAAACGTGTTGCGAGGCGCTGATATAAATGGGCTTCGTCGGGTTCAATGTTTAAATAATGCAGTTTCACCTGAGCTTGGGCCCACGCAAGAGAGGACATGCGCTCATAGCTTTCAGGTTCGTGATAACTTTCGGCAAGCCGTATGATTTCATCCCGGGTGCTTGCAACCGCAGTGGTGAAGTGAATGGTCGTGGTCGCGCCAGATTCAAGATGAACACGAGTCCGCAGACTGAATATAGGATCTAAAACGGCGCCGATGGTTTTAGACAAAGGTTGATTGTCAAAGATCGCCTGAGGATCGCGAATGTCGCGTCCTCGGCCCAAGAATTTTGCACGATCGGTTTCATATTCTGTTTCTTGAGAACTGAGGGAAGAGGCCGAAAGGACATGCGTGGACCAGATCTCAGGATCTTTTGAAGAGCGCGGCCGGCGACGCGCGATGAGCGCCTGATTTTGCGCATCGTACTCGGTTTCCATAAACAGGTTCGAAAACGCAGGGTGCGCAACATCCGCAGCCTGCGTGTTAAGGACGATTTCCGAATAAGAAGTCACTTCCAGATCCCGAGGACTGTCCGAGACATTGCTGAGGGTCAGATGGCGAACTTCTGCATTGCTTTCTGGCGAGATAAAAATCTCAAGCTTGGAGTTTATACCCCCATCTGTTCGCAAGAAAAGAACGCGATCTTCGGCAAAGGTCACCTCATAATCTTCTGTGATTTTTCCGAGGGGTTGATATGTGGCGGACCAAGTTTCGTGGCTGTTGCAGTCTCTGATAAAAATATAACTGCCCCAATGATCTTGAGTGACATCTTCGCGCCAACGAGTCACTGCCATGTTCTGAAAGCGGCTATACCCGGAGCCCGCCGAGGTCAACATCACCGAGTAGTTGCCGTTGGATAAAATCTGAGTCCTCGGAGTGGGGCGGTTGACATTATGATAACTGCGGGAAATCGCACCAATGTCTTCGCGAACCAGAACTCGATTGTGATCGCCGGCGGCCGGAATCACGCCAACGGCGCGCGGAGTACGCTCTTGCAAAAGAATTTCCGTCGCCTGCACCAAAGGCTCCGTGTGGAAGAGTTTACGCATATGATTGTCAAAAAAGAAATTCATCAAAGAAACCAACGACATTCCCTGATGGTGGGCCATATACGCTTTCACCACGGAAAAAGTCTGATCCGTGGGGACGCGCGAGGCTGTAAAATCAATCGCCTCGTAAAAGCCATAGCCGCCATTGGCGCCAACAGCCTTTAAGCGATGCAGATTCTCTGCGGCCTGTGAGGGGGCATACATTGCCGCGAGCAGCGTCGCATAGGGGGCCACCACCAAATTAGAGCCTAAGCCGCGTTTCAGAGCCAAGTCGGGAATGCCAAAGTTGGAATACTGATAAGTCAGATGGATATCACGTTTGTTGTAAGCGGATTCGGAAACTCCCCAGGGGACGGAACGTTCGCGGCCGTAAGAGATCTGGCGTTGAACAATGAGTTCACAAGTGTTTTTGATGAGGCTTCCTTCGGGTGTATGCATGACCAGTGAAGGCATTAAGTATTCAAACATCGACCCGGACCACGAAATGAGGGCGGAGCCATTTTCCACTTTGGCAAGGCTTCGTCCCAAGCAGAACCAATGGGCAACGGGGACGTCTCCTTTAGCAATGGCGATAAAACTTAAAAGCCGCGCTTCGGAAGCCAGCAGATCGTAGTAACTAGGATCCAAGGTGTTTTCAAAAACTCGAAGACCAATGGAAAAAAGTTTGCGGTTTTTATCATAAAGAAGACGAAAATCCATTTCATTGAAAAGCTGATAGGCGATTTCTTGTGACGACTTGATTTTTCCGATTAAAGTCTTCGCCGTATGAATGGAATTCTTTAAATGCTCACTGAGATTTTCTAACAAATCAACGGCCTCGGGATCTAGCGGCGAGAATTCAATTTTGAGCGCTTGAATTTCGTTGAGCATTTTTTCGCCATGTTGCGGGATTTCCGCCAAAGACAGAGACTTTGAGAGCTCACATTGAATTTCACCCCATTGTTTTTGCAATTCATGAGAACCCGATAAGGAGCGATAGGCATATTCCGACGCGTGCAAAAGTGTATGATAGTCACTGGCAAGATTAATGATGTCACCATGGATGTTCAAGGCCCAGGTATTGAGCTCAGGATGTTTTTCTTCGGGGAAAAGTTTCTGTGTCTCTTGCTGGAGTTGCGCAGCCTGGGCTTTGAGTTCGCGCCATAGGAGATCTTCCAGGGGTTTTTCCGCAGCTTGAAGAAGACTCTTTTCAAGATTTTTCAGCCGGGTGACGAGGGCCTTTTCTTCGGCAGAGAGTTTGTCTTTGAAGCGAACTTGACGACGCAGGGCCTGTTTGAAAAGGCGGACACTTTCAAGGGGTCCCAAAGGCATCGCTGAGGGCGTGATCTTTTGATGAAGAATTTCTTCTAAACCTTGCGCAAGGGCGATGAGGTGTCCGGCAAGGTTGCCATTGTCGACGGAGGAAATATATTTTGGATCCAAGGGACGAAGATGGGTCGTTTCATACCAATTGTAAAAGTGGCCGTGATGTTTTGGCAGCTTTTGCAAACTCTCAAGAGTTTTATCCAGGCGATGGACCGTATCGTAAAGGCTGATCCAGCCGAACTTTTTTGCAGAAATCACAGAAAGTAAATACAGACCAAAATTCGTCGGGGAACTTCGATGAGCGATCACGGGGCTTGGCTCTTCCTGAAAATTGTCCGGTGGCAGATGGTGATCTTCGGCTTTCACAAAGGTGGCAAAGAAGTGCCAGATCTGCCGGGCCGCCAAATGCAAACTTTCGCGTTCGGTGGAGCTGACGGGCGCAAGATCTGTTTTGTCAAAGGGCCGGCTGACAGCCAATGCGTAGAGTGGTGACAACATCCAAAGAAAAAACAAGGACGCGCTAAAGGCTAACTGTCCAGGCTGCGTGCTTGCAACCGTAATGAGGGCCAAAATTGTCAGAATAATTCCGCCACGCATGCCACTAAAAAAGCTCCGCAAAGTCAAACTGGCGTTATCACGTACTTGCGCGGCGGTGGTCCATTCCAACAAGTGCTTTTTAGTCACAGCCAGACGATAAAGTGTGCGGCCAATGGCATCGAGATTCAGCCAGGTATAATAAGGAAGGAGCAGGAGATTCAGAAGGGCCCTCTGTGTGCCGCGAGACAGATCCTCAAAACTGAATTGCAGATGCTCCAAAAAATGAACGCTGCGTTTTTTACTCCAGATGTCCGAGATAAATGTAATCAGCGGCGGAATTAAGAACGAAGCCACTGCAAAAGCGCCCCAGATCCACGCGACAAGTTTGAAACTTGTCAGCGCCAAAGTGATCAGAAAAAAGATACCGATGGGCACCAAGGACCGGCGAAGATTATCCATCATCTTCCAGCGGCCTAAAACAGAAATGCTCCGGCCGCCACGACCGAATATCCACGGTAAGAGCTGCCAGTCTCCGCGAATCCAGCGATGAGTTCGCAGGGCTGAGACCATCGCATGGCTTGGAAAGTCTTCAAAAAACTCGACGTCACTTAAAAATCCACAGCGGGCATAGCACCCTTCAAAGAGGTCATGGCTGAGCAATGAGTTTGCCGGAATTTTTCCGGCGAGCGCTTGTTCAAACACGCGCAGATTGTAAATTCCTTTGCCGGTGTAAGAGCCTTCGTCAAACAGGTCTTGATAGACATCGGAAACCGCTGATGCATAAGGATCGACACCGGATGGCCCTGAAGAAAAAATCTGAAAGAGCGTGCCTTCGTTCGTCGCAGGCAATGTCGGAGTAATTCGCGGCTGAAGAATGCCATAGCCTTGCCGAACGCGCTGAAGTTTTTCATCATACACCGCTTCGTTCAAAGGATGCATCATCGTACCAACAAGCTGAGCCACGCAAGTTTTTGTCATGCGCGTATCGGCATCAAGAGTAATCACATAGCGGATCTCAGGAGGTGTTTCTAGTTGGCTTCCAGGAAGGGGAATGAAAGATGTATTGCGATCCCCCAGAAGCAGGCGATTGAATTCGTGAAGCTTGCCGCGCTTTCGTTCCCAGGCAATCCATTTTCCCTCGCTTTCGTTATACAATCTCTTTCGGTGAAAAATATAAAAGCGCTGGTGACCATCGGGTGTCGGACCGTACTTTTTATTAAGCAGTTTTAATTTCTGAGTCGCAAGTTCCAGCAGTGGCATGTCTTGAGGCAGGGATTCAACATCGGCATCGGCCCAGTCTGTAAGGAGGGCAAAGTGGACATGACCTTGGGAGTTCGCCAGATAGTGAATTTCAATTTGCTCCAAATGGGCATCGATGCCCTTCTTTGAGTTCAAGAAAGTAGGCACCACGACGAAAGTTTTGGCCTTGATAGGGACTCCGTTTTTGAGTTCCAGTCGTGGCAGATGGGTTGGCCCGAGCAGCGCCACCGTCACACGGTTCACAATGTTGATCGCAATCTCAGAGGCGACCAATAAACCCAAAAGCGTTAAGCAAACCAACAGTGTGGGCGTTGTTGCGAACTCGCGAGTCGTGTAAAGTGGGATTGCCAACAACAACAATGTCACGATCGCAATGCCGCCGAGATAGAGCTCTAGGGCGCTGTCGGTATAAGCGCGGCTGAGGGACTCGCGGAAGGGGACGCGAAAGCGAATCGCCTTTTCGAGGTCGCGGCGTCCATCCGAAATAAGAAAAAAACCGAGTTCTGTTTTACGAGGATCGCGAACAGGCGACGAAGGGTGTGTCAAGTCCATCAATTGCTGGGCAATTTGCAGCTGTGACAAAGGAGAATGCCTGTGAAGATGTTCGAGCACGTGGCGGTAACGGTCGCGGGTCGCAAAGTCCAATTCTGCATAGAGATGATTTTGGCGCAGCACCTGGTCTACTAAGCTGACTTCTTCGAAAAAATCTTGCCAATTGTAGGCCGAAATCAAGCGACAGCTGGTGATAATGTTGCGAACAGTGCTGTTGGCGGCGGTTTGCGCATTGTGCTCGATGCTGGCGGCGACATCGGCATTTAAGCGACGCGCTTCGAGTTTTTGATCGTTCCAATTCAAAATCGGATCGACCTTGGAATCCTGAAAACGCAAACGCTGGAGGAGTTGCACCGAAAACCAAACAGAAAACGGCAATTGCTCCAGATCGGAAATAATCTCGCTATCAGAGCGCGGAGCTGTTTCGCCTAAACCAAGAATTTCATCGGCCACTTTATCGGCACGCCGACGAGCCTCTTGAGAGCCCACAATCCGAACCGCAAGACGCCGCAGGTTTTCGACCATCACCACCCGCAAAGTGATGGGCACGGCCCAGAGCTCACCAATCGTGAGCGGCTGAGTGCTTTGATACGCTAGCAAAAACCGCCGCAGAGCTTCGGGCTCAAAATGACTGTCGGTATGGCTTACATAAAACCACATGATGCTATAAACCCGCGGAAAACCTTTTAGCGGTCCTTCGGCTAATTTAGGAAGCTCGCGATAGTATTCGGGGGGGAGGTGATCATTGATGTCTTTGAGCTGGGCACGAACAATGTGAAAGTTATCGATCAACCATTCGGCGGCGGGAGTGATGGCCCGTTGTTCATCGACCGCTTGAAGAATACTTTCATAGGATTTTTCTAAAACGAGACTGTTATCATAAATACGCTGCGCGAGATTTTCGCCCTGCTTGGGCGTGGCGGTGATTTTGTGCGAGGCCGCGAGCTGATGAGCCTGAGACTCCAAACGAGAGGTGCTGTAAACCTCGGCGCGAATTGGATCTTCAAAGAGGTTGAATTGCTCTTTGAAAAATTTCGTTTTTCGCAAATGGCGTACTGAAAACTGATGCAAAATCTCCCTCGCTGGACGGGCAGAGAACCGGTCCGGTCTGATGTTATTTCAGATAAAGCTGGGGTCAAATTGCACGGACCAACGTTGGCAAAAGACACCAACGTTGGAAGATCAGAAGAAAATTTTATTTCCTTTTTCAAACACGGCGAGACCAGCGTACACGCCCAGTCGATCGTCACAGCAATGTGCATCCGTCCATGAGAACGGGGCAAGACGGCCATCGTGGCCGTCTTGGTGATGGATCTTGGGTACAAGTACTTGAAATGTAAGAATGCATTCGATACGTCAGGGCAGGCGGGCACGATGCCCGACTGCACGGGGAGCTCGAGGGTGACAACCCTCGATTCTCATGGACGGAGATACGTCGGCGGAGCCACCAAGAAGACCTACTTTTTCTTCTTCAACGCCTCTTTAATAAACTGCGCCTCCAGGGTCGTCAGCACCACGGAATTAATAATCGCATCTACTGTGGTCGTTCTCTGCAACACGTTTGCAGACCTTCTTACGCCCATCAAGAAAGGACCGATCACTTCAACTTTGCCGATTTGTTGCAGAAGCTTGTAGCAAATATTGCTCGACTCCAAGTTCGGGAAAATCAAAATATTCGCGCCGCCGTCCTTCAGTTTTGTGAACGGGAAAATTCTTTGCATGATGTCCGTGTTCACCGCGGTGTCGGCTTGCATGTCGCCGTCGACAGGGATGTCGGGGCGATAAGCAGCAACCAGCTCCGCCGCTTTTTTCATTTTCGCCGGCGTTCCTTCGTCACCCGAGAAGTTCGAGTAGCTCAGCATCGCCACACGCGGTGGAACACCGAAGTACTCAGAAATGCGCGCGGCTTGCAGAGCGATCAACGCACACTGCTCGGCCGTCGGGTTGATGTTCACGGTCGTATCCGCGAGAAGCAAGAAACGATCTTCTAGCAATACTAAATTCAAACCCGCAGGGACGGAGTCTTTCGACACACCAATCGTTTGCAAAATCGGGCGTACGGACTCGGCATAGTGTTGAGCAGCGCCCGTGACCATGCCGTCGGCATCACCCATTTGCACCATCATCGAAGCAAAGTAGTTTGGATCTGACATCAGGCGCTCGGCCTCGCGGTAGTTCACGCCTTTGCGGTTCCTGCGGTTGTAAAGTTCCTGCGCATAGGCTTTGAACTTCGGATGACTTGCCGGATGAATGATCGGAATGTGCTTGAGTGAATCCACTAAATCCATGGCATGCATTTTTTCATTAATGCGCTCAGGATAGCCCAGTAAGATCGGCTGACAAATGCGCTCTTCCACCAAGGTGCGAAGCGCTTTTAAAATTTTTGTACTGTGCCCCTCAGGGAAAACAATCTTCGGCAAAACGCCGCCGTTCGCGGCCACGTTTTGACGAACTTTGTGAATCGCAGAACGAATGAAAACTTTCGAAGGACCTTGAATACCCTCGAGGCGATCGCGGTACTTATCCCAATCCGTGATGGTTTGAGTGGCCACGCCGGACTCCATTGCGGCTTTCGCGACAGCCGGAGCGACTTGCAAAAGCACGCGCGGATCGAAAGGTTTTGGAATCAAATACTCACGGCCAAATTTGAAACTTTGTCCGCCGTAAGAATCCGAAACGCGATCTGGAACATCTTCACGCGCCAGCATCGCCAAGGAGTGAACCGCAGCAAGTTTCATCTCCTCGTTAATTTGGGTCGAGCGCGTATCCAAAGCGCCACGGAAAATACTCGGGAAGCCCAGGACGTTGTTCACTTGGTTCGGGAAGTCCGACCGGCCCGTCGCCACAATTGCATCCGGGCGAATCGCGCGGGCTTTGCCCGGCTCGATCTCAGGATCGGGGTTCGCCATGGCGAAAACAATCGGATCCTTCGCCATGTCCTTGAGCATTTCCGGAGTGAGCGCGCCGGCAGCAGATAAACCAACAAACACATCGGCACCACGAAGAGCTTCCGCCAAGTTGCGGGCTTCGGTGGCAACAGCAAACGCTTCTTTGTATTTATTCATGCCGTTAGTACGGCCTTTGTAAATCACACCGGAAGTGTCACACATAATGAGATTTTCACGGCGAACACCCAAGGAGATAAAAATATTTGAGCAAGCAATCGCCGAAGCTCCGGCGCCGTTGACGACCAAGCGAATGTCTTCAATTTTGCGTTTTGTAATATGAAGCGCGTTCAAAAGAGCCGCGCCCGAAACGATCGCTGTTCCATGCTGGTCGTCGTGGAAAACCGGAATATTCATTTCTTTTTTCAGAGTCTCTTCGATTTCAAAACACTCAGGGGCTTTGATGTCTTCGAGGTTGATACCGCCGAAGGTGGGCTCCAAAGCTTTCACCGCTGCAATCACTTCGGCGGGGGTGTTGGCTTTCAATTCAATATCGAAAACGTCGATACCAGCGAATTGTTTAAACAGAATGCCTTTTCCTTCCATGACGGGCTTTGAGGCCATCGGCCCGATGTTGCCAAGACCCAAAACCGCCGTTCCGTTAGAAACAACAGCAACGAGATTTCCTTTGCTGGTGTAATCGTAAACTTTTGCAGGATCTTTTGCGATCACTTTGCAGGGGACGGCAACGCCGGGAGAGTAAGCCAAAGACAGGGCTTTTTCAGTGTTGCAAGGTTTGCTTGAGGTGATTTCAATTTTTCCAGGTTTACCCTTGGCGTGGTAGTCGAGGGCTTCTTGTTCCAATGTGGTCAGTGTATGACCGCCCATCAGGCCGCTTGTCTTTTCACTCAGCTTTTCACTCAGCTTTTCACTCAGCTTTTCGCTCATGGAGGACTCCTAAGTAAGAAAGTGCTTAATAGATACGCATCTTCCTCGGTGTAAAACGATACAACAATGTACAAAGGTCCGTACGGGGGGTCAATGAATGGCCCATTCGGTTGGGTACTATGCCGCAATGAGGAAAACTCGCAAAATTTGGCCTTAAAAGAGCTTGGACCAAGCGTTAAAAATCTGTAAGATTTTAGACACTTAAATAAATATACCACTCGTCACACAAGGAAGGTGAGAATGAGTCAGCAGAAAAATCCACGGGATGTGGTTATCGTTGAGGGCGTGAGAACTCCTTTCGCCAAATCCGGAACAAAATTGAAAGCTCTTCACCCCGCTGAAATCGGCAAAGTGGCGCTGAAAGAACTCATTGCCCGCAGCAATCTCGATGTGAACCTCATCGATGAGGTCATCATCGGCAACACGGGCAATCCCGTCGATGCGGTGAATATTTCCCGCGTGGTTGCATTAGGAGCCGGTGTCCCGATGAAGACCTCGGCCTACACTGTGCACAGAAATTGTGCTTCAGCGCTCGAAAGTATTTCGAACGGCTTTGAAAAAATCAAATCCGGCACCATGGATGTCGTGGTTGCAGGCGGTGTTGAAAACATGTCGCAGATGCCGACTCTGTTGCCGGCAAAAATCCAAGGTCTTTTTGATAAGCTGTTTGCGGCTAAGGGTCCTAAGCAAGCTTTGCCTCTGCTGTGGAAGCTCTTCAAGGCAGACGTGAAGCAAATCAAAGCTTTGCTTCAGGGAAATATGCGTGATGAGTACTTCCCGGTGATCTCTGTGATGCAAGGTCTGACAGATCCTTTTGTCGGCATCAACATGGGACAGACGGCGGAAATTCTCGCCAAAGAGTGGGGCTTGAATCGTCAGACCCAAGATGAGTTTTCTTTGCGTTCTCATAAGTTGGCATCTGGGAATAAAGCGAAACTTGCGGAAGAAATTGTGCCGATTTATCTGGCTCCGGATTACAAAGAAGTGATCAACGAAGATATCGGTCCGCGCGAGACGCAGACCCTCGAGGCGCTCGCAAAATTAAGACCCTTCTTCGATAAGCAAACAGGCACGATCACTCCGGGAAATTCTTGCCCGATCACAGATGGTGCCGCGATGGTGTTATTGATGTCGCGTGAAAAAGCTGAGAGCCTCGGTTACAAGCCCGCAGCGAAAATCGTGTCTTACGGTTTTGCCGGGTTAGAGCCGGAGCGCATGGGTCTGGGCCCTGCTTACTCAACGCCACTCGCCTTGAAGCGCGCAAAACTCTCTCTGAAAGACATGGGTTTGGTGGAGCTCAACGAAGCTTTTGCAGCGCAAGTTTTGGCCTGCGTACGCGCTATGGATTCTGACAAATTTGCCCAAGAAAAACTGGGCCTTTCACAAAAAGTCGGCGAGATTAACATGGATCGCTTGAATGTGAACGGTGGTGCGATCGCCCTCGGTCATCCTGTGGGGGCAACAGGAACGCGCCTTGTTCTGACATTGATGAAAGAAATGAAAAGACGCGATGTTCAGTATGGACTTGCGACATTGTGTATCGGTGGCGGTCAAGGCGGATCAATGATTCTTGAAAGAGAAGGATAATCATCATGAGTATGCAAGAAAGTATCAGAATTGTTCCTCAAGGCGACATCGCCGTTGTTGAGTTGGATCTTGTTGGCGAGAAGGTGAATAAGTTCTCAACTCCCGTGATGATGCGTATGAAAGACGTCGTCACTGAGTTGGGTAAATCTTCTTACAAAGCTGTTATTTTTGTCTCTAAAAAAAGCAAAATCTTCATCGCCGGTGCCGATATTGAAGAAATCAAAAGCATGACCACCAAAGAACAATTCGAAGCGGCGGTGAAGGCCGGTCAAGAGATCATGAATATGGTCGAAGACCTGCCGATGCCGACGATTGCGGCGGTAAATGGCGCCTGCATGGGCGGCGGTTGTGAGTTCATCATGGCCTGCGACTACCGTATCGCCTCTGAAGATTCATCCACCAAAATCGGCCTGCCTGAAATTCAATTGGGAATTTTACCGGGCTTCGGCGGTTGCGTGCGTATGCCGAAACTCATTGGCCTGCAGTCATCCTTGGATATCATTCTTGCCGGTAAATCCGTGAATGCAAAAAAAGCTTCGAAAATTGGCTTAGTCGATCGCGTGGTTCATCCGGCGATCTTGATGGAAGAAGCGGTGAAGTGGGCGAACGAAATGATCGCCAAAGGAAAAGGCAAAGCCGAAAAGAAATATCACGCCAATGGGGCGATGAATAAAATTCTTGAGGGCTTTCTCGGTCGTGGGATTGTTTTCAAAAAAGCCAAAGAAGGTGTTTTGAAGGCGACCAGCGGTCACTATCCGGCTCCATTGAAAGCTCTGGAAGTGGTGCAAAAAACTTATGGCTGGACGGATCGCAATGAGGCGTTGTCTGTGGAACGTGCCGGTTTCTGTGAGTTGGCAGTCACCGACATCAGTAAAAATCTGATTCATGTATTCTATTTGACAGAGATGGTGAAAAAATCCTCCGGCATTCCGGGAAAAGATGTGAAGCCTCGCGAAGTTAAAGCGATGGGTGTTTTGGGAGCGGGAACCATGGGCGGCGGAATCGCCTATGTCGCAGCCGACAAAGGCATCGATGTGCGCATGAAAGATCTCAACGCTGAAGCTCTCGGCAAAGGCTTGAAGCACGCGAGTGAATTATGGATGAAGCTTTTAAAGCGTAAATCGATTGATAAATACCAATATCGTCAGAAAATGGATCGCGTCACGGCGACGACGGATTACTCTGGTTTTGGCACCTTGGATGTTGTTGTTGAAGCGATTGTTGAAGATATGGGAATCAAGCAAAAGGTGATTGGCGAGTGCGCTACGAAAATGCGCCCGGATGCGATCATCGCGACCAATACGAGCTCCCTCAGTGTGACCGAAATGGCGAAAGGTCATCCACGCCCTGAGTACTTTGCGGGAATGCACTTCTTCAATCCGGTGAACAAAATGCCGTTGATTGAAGTCATTCGCGGCGAAAAATCCAGCGATGAAACGGTTGCAACGATTTTCGAATTGTCGAAGAAAATGGGGAAGATGCCCGTTGTAGTTAAAGATGGACCTGGGTTCTTGGTAAACCGACTTTTGCTCCCGTATATGGCAGAGGCTGCCTTTCTTCTGCAAGAAGGCATGGAGATCAAAACCGTCGACGCAGCGTACGTGAAAGAGTTCGGAATGCCGATGGGGCCGTTCGAGCTCATGGACGAAGTGGGGCTGGACGTTTGTATTAAGGTTTTGAAAATCTTTAAGAAGGCTTTCGGCGATCGCGTCGAGATGGCTCCTTGCATGGAGGCTCTGGAAAAGAGCGGTCGATTGGGTAAAAAGAACGGTAAGGGCTTTTATACGTATTCTGAGGACGGAAAGCGCGGCGATGTCGATGGAGCTATTTACGAGTCCCTCGGTTTGAAGGCGCCGACGAGCCCACTCAGTTCGAAAGAGTGTATTGAGCGCGGCGTCTTTGCGATGGTGAACGAGTGTTCGCGGGCTTTGATCGAAGACCGCATTGTCGAAACTCCTCATGAGGTCGATTTGGCAATGATTATGGGAACTGGCTTCCCGCCGTTCCGCGGGGGCTTGCTCAAGTATGCGGACAGCGTCGGGCTGACCTACATCGAGACCCAATTGGCCGAGTACGCGGTGCAGAGAAATGCCGCTAGACTCCGACCTGCAAATCCATTAAAGGACTTGGCGAAAGCGAATAAAAAGTTTTATAGTTAATAAGTGCCCGGATGAATCTTGTTGTTTACTTCGGAAAAGGGAGATTGAAAGATCTCTCTTTTTTTTTGCCGGAGATTGAAAAATCTCCCTTTTTTATTCTTCCGCTCGGTTTTTATAGCTTGTGCAAAGATTTTTTCTCAGAATTTCGGAGCCACTGCACGCTATTAATGATCCATGTTTTATAACTCAATACATTGGTGAAAACGGATTCGTAATTGCAAACATCGTTGTCAGCGAGTTCTGGTTTTGAAGGATCGTCGGTGATCGCGCGCGAAGTAATGCCGATGATGACATTGCTATTTCCCAAGAAGGCCGGGCCGCCGGAGTCGCCCGCGCAAATGCCGTGACCTTTGCTTTGGCTTGCGAAAAAAACGTCACCATTTTTAGACTGCTTCACAATTTGCAAACGGGTGGTGCGAAGAACGCCCGTGGATTTTGTGTTGAGCTTGCCTTTTTTTAACTTACCAGAATCAATGCCATAGCCATACACATCCAAAGAAGTGTCACTCGTCAGGGGAGTGATTGTTTTTGTCTTCGTCCATGGCACGTTGGCAACGGAGCTGTGAGGGCTTCTCTCTTGAATTTGTAGAAGCGCGATATCGTTACGAACTTCGCCATCCCTATTGAAATTGCCATGAATAATATAGTTTTTGACTCGGATTATTTTATCCGCCGCTTGCTTGATTGGGGCGAGACCGAAAACAACTTGCATGGATTCAGGATTGCTTATGCAATGGGCGGCGGTTAGGACGATATCTGGTTGGATCATTGTTCCAGCGCAGATGCCTTCTTGGCCCGTATCACTTTTGGTGAGAATAAGAACGGTGGTTTCGGTGCGGAGGTCGCTGGCCTCGGCGGTCTCTCCGCCGACGATGGCATCGGTGTTGCCCGAGGTGATTTCACCTTGTACGGCAGAACGATCCGCACAAGCACCTAAGTGCAGCATTAGGAGCAACAACGACAGCAGAGTTACAACGTCCTTCATGTTCACCTTCTGAGGAATAACAATGCCCTAGCGCCGAAATTTGGCTGCTCCGTTCATTTTATGAACAGTCTTTGGCCAATTACGGGGCGCTGAGGCTCGCGAAAAAACTAAAAGCAGGGATCGTGCCAAAAACGCAGATGACAAGCAGGGGGAATCTTGGCTATGTTTTTTCCATGAAAATCAGCCAAGTTAGTCATGCCACTCAAGAAGCCGTCCTCAAACAATGCCGTGAGGCCTATAAAAAATTTTTGCAACGATCTGAGATTGGTTTTTCCAAGCTTCCGGAACGTCGGGAACTGTGGATTCAGGCCGAGCGTTTGGGCTCTGCGAAAGCCGAAGAATTTAAGAATCTCGTGATTGTGGGGCTCGGTGGGAGCTCTTTGGGCACGCGGGTGGTCCAAGAAGTCTTTCATGCTGCCAATATTTTTTTCGTCGACAATGTTGATGCTGTAGAGTTTGAAAACCTCCTCGTAGATTTAAAAAATCTCGAGCAAGTTTGCTGGGCTTTTGTTTCCAAAACGGGGACGACTATTGAGACCTTGTGCGCTTTGGAAATTGTCGATGATGTTTACCGCGACAAGGGATTGAATCTTGCTAAAAACTCCGTGGTCATTTCCGAAAACAAAGAAAGTTCACTCACTCAATGGGCACGTGCTCATCAAGTGCCCGAGCTTGAGGTTCCTTTGGACGTCGGGGGGCGTTTTTCTGTTTTAACGGCGGTGGGAATGATGCCGGCAGCTTTTTTGGGCGCAAACATTCAGGCGATCCGAGAAGGGGCCGTGAGGGCTCTCCGCGATGAAGAGAACGTCGTTCAGCTGATGGCGCAATTCACACAAAGCTTTGCGCGGGGCGAGTGGATTTCTCTGATGTGGTCTTACAATTCGCGCATGAAAAATTTCGGCTTGTGGTTTCAACAACTGTGGGCTGAGTCCTTAGGAAAAGCTGTCACTCGCGAGGGCAAAATAGCTCCCCGTGTGAGCACACCGATGGCCGCTGTCGGCGCTTCGGATCAGCATTCGATTTTGCAGCAAGTGATGGAGGGCGCGAAAGACAAGTTTGTTTTCTTCCAGCGCTTTGGCGATTCGGAAGGCGGCACTTTGAAAGTGAAAAAGGCGCAGTTTCCGGAGACTCAGGATCTGCAGAATCGCACCATGGGAGCTCTGTTGGGTATCGAAGCTCAATCGACGCAAGAGGCTCTCAATCACAATGGTGTTTCGACGATGACTTTGCAGTATGAAAAACTTGATGCCGAAACTCTGGGTTACCAGTTCATGCTCTGGGAGCTCGTCGTGGCCGGCCTCGGTGAGGTTCTCGCTATTAACGCCTTTGACCAGCCGGGTGTGGAGCTCGGTAAGGTGCTGGCGAAGAAGAAGCTAAAGTCTTGACATCTGAGCCCCGGAATTGTCACTGGGGCCTTGAATCTCATTCTGAGACGGCTCTTTTCCATTCTAGAGGAACCTATCTGGTATAGGCCTTGCGATAGTCTTTAGGTAGACGAAACAAGCGAGGTCCCCATGAACAACACTCTGACGAAAAAGTTGATGCAGCTGATGGTTCTCGGCGTGGCTCTTGTTTCTCTTTCGGCTTGTTCCAAAGGCATGGAATACCGGGCTTCTCGCACCGCAGACGGTGTGAACAGCAATGGCAATGACACCAATAACTCTTGTTCAAGTTCCACTCAAGCAACAGCGCGTGTTTACGACAGCGGTTCTGCCTCCGGCACGACTTTCGAGCAACGCGTGAAGGGCTTGTTGTCTGCTCTCGTGGATCCACAATACTTCGGTACTATCAGCGGGGATGCGAATTCCACGCAAACGGGTGTCACCATCGAAGGTCGCATCCGCTACGATAGCGCCGGCAAAATTCAGACCTCACAAAGCAGTTTGAAACTCGTGGTCACTGATTCTTTCGTTGGCCAAAAAGACGGCGAAGGCAAAACAGTGACGGCGTATCCGATTCAATTTAACTCCGCTTCTTCCGGCGAAGTTCATTCAGACCGCACTTTCTCAGCCGTGTTTAAAGACACTTTGGGAGAGATCACCGTGACGGGAACTCTTGGTGGCTCCACAGTCACAGGGAAGATTTCTTATGTGAATTACACGAGCTTCGATGGCAGTGCGGGAGCTTCTGGGGACCTCGGTTCCTTCACTCTTCCGACTTGCGCGTGGAGCAATTAAAAAATCACCTGCAAATTGCCATTTGTTTGTGCATTCCTAGAAGCCCTGCGTTTTTACTTGCAAGGGCCCCCGTCAGAGTAGTTAATCAAATCAATGCCTCAAAAATTTTCCTTCGATTCAGACATGTTGCATTCTGTGGCGGGTGGGCGCTCGGCGATTGATACGCCTCGGCTTCACGTGAAGTCTTTAGAACAAGCAAGCTCGTTTATTCAAAGCTACGGCTTTGATCCCAAGAATCCTCAAGACCTTGAAAAGATGTGGTACTACCATCGCCGCGCTTTGGTGTTGATTGTTGAAAAGCTCGGCTTTGAAATGCAGGAAGTTCCGGAGCTTTTGCGGGAACGAAAAACTCTGGGCGACATTCGCCGCTTGCTGTTGCTAGCAAGTTCCAGCGAAGAGTCCGAGCGGCGCTTGCAGCGTTGGTCCTGTGCGATTCTTCGCTGCATGCATGTATATGTGCACGCCGAAAATGATTTGTTTTCAAGCTTCAGCGAAGAAATTCAAAGTCAGATTCTGACACCTTTTCAAAAGGCGATCTATCACGATGGGACGACTCACAAGGCCTACTTAAAAAGTCCGCGCGCAGACGGTCCTCAGCAGGTGGAGCTTTTGGGTTTTGAGGTCAAGCCGTTTAAGACTTCTTCGAGCACCGTGATTAAACTCTTGGCAAAGCCCGATGCACTGGCGATGAAAATTTTTGATAAGCTCGGCGTGCGCTTTGTCACGCGCTCTTTGTTTGACTCGTTCCAGGTGATTCGCTTCTTGGTCGAAGAAAACATCATGAGCTTTCCGCACATCATGCCGGATCAGTCGTCGAACAACTTGTATCCGGTGGATTTGTTTTTGCGCATTTGCCAGGAGTTAATGGCGACAGGCAAAGACTATAACGAATTTGAATTGCGCCAAATTTTTGAAGAGCGCTTGCGTGCTATGGGTGAGGAAGCTCAGTTTTTCCGTAAAGAAAATTTCTTCTCGGGTGAAGATTATCGCTTTATTAAATTTATTACGCGCAAACTGATCCACATTCAGCCAGCCGCGGGCAAAGAGCCTTTTAGTTTCTTCTATCCTTTTGAAGTCCAGATCATGGATCAGTCGGCGCATCAGGCGATTCTTTCGGGGCCTTCGGACCACGATGCCTATAAAGAACGTCAGAGGATGGCGGCTCGCAAGCGTTTATTTTCGGAAAGTGGAGTATGAAGCTGATCGCAACCCTTCGTAGCATTGTGATGACCCTGGCTTATCCGTTTGTGCTGGTGATTTATTCGGCCACTGCGATTTTCGTGAATTTGCTTTTCAATAATCGTAAGATCGACAACGCGATCGTGCAGTCGTGGGCGCAGACGTCTTGCTGGATGTTCGGCGTAAAAGTGAAAGTTCACGGCCGCGAGAATATTCCTCCGGGCGGATGCGTTTTTCTTTTTAACCATACAAGCTTTTTCGACATCTTCGCGATGCAGAGTGAGCTGTACGGATTTCGCTTTGGGGCGAAGATTGAATTGTTTAAAATTCCAGTTTTCGGTGCAGCGATGAGACGCCTCGGTGCTCTGCCAATTGCGCGGCAAAGGCGCGACGAAGTTTTCAGAGTCTACGAGGCCGCTCAGGAGCGCATCCAGAGCGGCGAGCGTTTCGCTCTGGCTCCGGAGGGCACACGCCAGCCCGAAGAAAAGCTAGGCGCCTTCAAGGCGGGCCCCTTTGTGTTTGCGATCAATGCTCGCGCGCCGTTGGTTCCTATCGTCATCCGTGGTGCTGCGAAGATTCTACCGAAGGGGATGTGGGTCCCGAACCACGACGTCTGGACCCGCGAGATCACAATCGATATTCTGCCCGCGGTCTCGACTGAGGGCTACGATATCAAAGACCGTCCTGTATTGCAGGAAAAGGTTCGTAACGAGATGCTGCCGTATTTTCCGGCGAACCTGCATTCGATGTGAGAACTACTTCACCATCATCCATTCTTGACTCAGAATATGCGCCTGCATCTTCACCTTTTGCACGCCGGTATCTACCAGGATACGTATTCGTGAGTTTGTCAGGGGCTCGATCTGTGTGATGCGCAGGTGGCGTGGGGGCTTGTGGAGGCCCACTTGAATGCGTTCGGCGAGTTTGTCCCACTTGATGTAGGGCTCGAAGGTTTTGCCTTCGTCGAAACTGCGGTAATTGCCGACGTACCAAACGCCGTCGGGGTGGACGGCGACGGGATAGTTTTTACCTTCGAATAATGGAATCTCTTTCCAGATCTTGCCATCGTCAGTGCGGAAGATTCCGCCCGCCGAAGCTAGGCCCTTCATCGATTTTGCGACAAAAGCCACTGCTGTCACTTCGCGTTTCATAAGTTGGTCCATGGAAATTTCATTCACGATGGGTTCTTTTGCGAGGCTCTCGGGCTCTTCCATGCGCCACCAAACGGTGCCGTGGCCTTCGAGCGCGCTCAGGGCCCAGCGATGGGCTTTGTTGTTTTCAATTTCGACCCGGGAGCGGATCGAGGGAGCGTCGTCGTTGAGTTTTTGGCAAGCGACCCCGCGATTCATATAAGGGTTGAAGGCGATGAATTGATCGAGTGAGATTTTTTGATGGTCCACTGTCAGTAGGAAGCCGTTTTCCCTATGAGAAATGCCGAGCCACCCTTTGGTTTTGTGATAGGCCCACATCGCAAAATCGGCGCGGCCCACGAGATTTGCGAGATCCAAATAACCAATGTGGCCTTGATAAGAAACTTTCAAAAAAGTTTTCTCAATCCCCAGCGCCGTCAAACGTTGCATGCGCGGAACTGTTGTGATGATCCCCGAAGAATTTTGCGGTGTTCTTTTAAGAAAGCTATCGATCAGCGTAATGAAAACGCCGGCATCTTCAATCGGGGACTCGAGGAGATGCAACGGCGCCCAGCCTTGCAGCTTCTGTTTGCTGTCATAGAGCTCGGCCCAATAGCTGTTGGTGCGAAGGACTTTCAGAGAAGTCTTCGCAGCAACGTTGGTGACGCGTTTAGCGCCGTCCTGTGGCTCCTTCATGAGGAGCAGAGCGTTCTTGGCAATCAGTTCTTGAGTGACTTGCACGTCGCGAATGATGGTCTCTCCGGGGATTTCGTAGGATTTTTTATTCCACGTTACACGCAGCCAAGGTTCGAAATCCCGGCGCAGGATTTTGGCTTCAAGGTCGTCGCGGTTGGCTTGGCCCGAGGGAAAAAGACTTTGTTGAGAGCGATAGAAAGAAACGACCGAAGGTTCGGCGGCAAAGCCAACACTGGTTATGAAATGAAGAAGAAGAAAAAGGCCGCGCCGCATGTGGTTTCATTCTCGCAAACTTCTCGGGGAAGTCCAAGGCTAGGCCGGGGAAGCTCTCTTTTAGTCGGGCTTACAGGGGACGCATTCCGGTCGTGGAGATAGTGAAGTCGACACGGTTGTTGGAGTTGCTGGGGTCCATGATGGACTTTGTGCTCTGGGTTTCGCTTGTTTGACCTTTGCGACCCAATGAAATTTTGAAGGAATCGTAAGAATAGGAGTTGTTATAATACCTGGAAACGATATCGCGAACGGCGTTGAAATTATCATCATGATTGGAGATCGCGTCGAGAATTGTTAGGAACTTGGCGCTATAAAAACTGCAGTAGTAATCATCCGAATAGCTGTAGCTGACATCGTCGCAGGCAAACGTGTTGCGGCGAAGAGTGATTTGTCCTGTGGTCGAATAATAATTCTCTGAGGAGTCGGTGAAAAGGGCGGAACCATTGAATTGGAAAACTTGTACTTTCGTCGCTCCAGTTTTCAGAACGGCTGTGATCGTAAACGGTGCTTGTTGGAAGGAATAATCGATGGCAAAACTGGGACTTGCTGCACCTAAAAGCAGGAACATAATCAGGTGTTTCATGGAAGACCTCATGGTGTTTATAGCCACAGCACATCACAATTCACAACCCTCAGCAAGATGAGAGCTTCGTCCAAGGCCGTTCATGCCCAAAATCAGGGCAAAAGGCGGAGTTTTTCCTAGGACGAAGAGCGAGAGTTTTTGACCAAGACCTTCGGCCTCGGTATAGATGTTGGGTTGCAAATCGCGCTATTTTCGCTTCGCGTCGCTGCTAAGGTGATTAGCGGCCTTTTATAAAAGCAAGGAGACTGTATGAATATTTCTGAGATTCGTTCCCTGGGTGTGGTTGGTGCTGGTCAAATGGGGAATGGCATTGCCCAAGTTGCGGCGCAATTTGGCTATCAAGTGGTGATGGTGGATGTGGCGGCGGCAGCTCTCGAGAAGGGCCTTGCAACCATCGCGGGATCTTGTGATCGCTTGATCAAGAAATCAGCGATGACTGAAGCTCAGAAATCCGAACTCCTCGGCCGCATCAAAACTTCGCAGGACATGACGGCGCTGAAAGACTGCGACGTCGTTGTTGAAGCGGCGACTGAAAATATTGATCTGAAATTAAAAATCTTTAAACAACTTGATGAAGTCGTAAAGCCGACGGCGATTTTGGCGTCTAACACATCTTCCATTTCCATCACGAAGATCGCTGCGGTTACTAAGCGTCCTACTCAAGTGGCGGGTATGCACTTCATGAACCCCGTGCCACTGATGAAACTGGTTGAAGGCATCAAGGGATTGCAAACTTCCGATGAAACTTTCAAAACCGTGAAAGCGCTTTCTGAAAAAATGGATAAAGTTTTTGTTGAATCCGTGAAAGACATGCCGGGCTTTATCGTCAATCGCATTCTCATGCCAATGATTAACGAAGCCGTTTACACGCTTCACGAAGGCATTGCGAATGTTGAAGCCATCGACAACGCGATGAAATTGGGAACCAATCAGCCGATGGGGCCATTGACTCTGGCGGACTTCATTGGCCTCGATACTTGTCTTGCAATTATGAACGTTCTTCACGATGGCTTGGGTGATTCTAAATATCGCCCGTGCCCACTGCTCGTGAAATACGTCGAGGCCGGCTGGCTCGGTCGTAAAACCGGCCGTGGCTTCTACGGCTATTCTCAAAAATAAGGAATTAAAATGTCATCTCAGTTCTCTTACAAAGCAATTAATCTCGAACTCAAAGACAATGGTGTCTGGGTTCTGACCATTCAACGTCCCGAGGCCTTGAATGCTCTCAATCAACAAGTTTTGAATGATATGGCCGATGCTCTTCGCCAGATCGGTGAGATGCCCTACGAAAGCACGCGCGCCCTTGTGATCACGGGCGCAGGCGAAAAAGCCTTCGTGGCGGGTGCCGATATCAAGGAGTTGGCTGATTTGAATGTGGAGCATGCGAAGTTGTTTGCTCAGCGTGGGCAATCGATTTTTCACGAATTGAATCTTTTAAAGATCCCGGTCATTGCAGCCGTAAACGGTTTTGCATTGGGCGGCGGTTTAGAACTTGCTTTGGGGTGTGATTTTATCTTTGCCTCGGAAAATGCCAAGTTCGGTCTTCCGGAAGTCAGTCTCGGTTTGATTCCAGGTTTTGGCGGCACGGTGCGCTTGGCGCGCGCGGTGGGTATTCGTAAAGCGCGTGAATTAACTTACACGGGCGACATGGTCACGGCAGCTGAAGCCTTGCAATTGGGTCTTGTAAACAAGGTTGTGCCGCAGGCAGAACTCATGAATACTGTGATGAAGACCGTGGGAACGATTTTGAGCCGCGGGCCCATCGCTGTTGCAGCAGCCAAGAAATCCATCAATCAGGCCTACGAACTCGATGTTGAAGAAGCCCAAAAAGTCGAGGCCGGTCATTTTGCCGAACTCTTTGCCACGGAAGACGTGCGCGAAGGAACCCGCGCTTTCGTTGAGAAACGCAAACCTGCATTCAAAGGAATTTAGTTTTTATGTACACGCCGAAGAATCCTGTTCGTATCGTTACCGCAGCCGCGTTGTTTGACGGCCATGACGCCAGCATCAACATCATGCGTAGAATTTTGCAAGAGATGGGTGCGGAGGTCATTCACTTGGGGCATAATCGCTCTGTCAGTGATGTGGTGAAAGCGGTTCTGCAAGAGGGCGCACAAGGCGTGTGCATCAGCTCGTATCAGGGCGGCCACATGGAGTACTTCAAATACATGAAGGACCTCCTCGATATGAATGGCGCCAGCTTTGTAAAAATTTACGGCGGTGGCGGCGGCGTGATCGTTCACGACGAAAAACGGGAGCTTGAAGCCTACGGTGTAGCTCAGATCTTTCACCCCGATGATGGCCGTCGCTTAGGTCTTGAGGGCATGATCGAGATGATCGTGCGTGGTTGTGATTTTGATATTTCGGAAGCAAAAGCCAAAGTCATTGAACACAAAGTGGAAAATCCTTTTGCGAAAGACACGATTCCGTCTTTTGATTTGGGGCGCGCGCTCACGATGATTGAGAATGGTCTATCTGAGGACAAGGTCCATGCGCTCCTGAAAAGTAGCGGGCTTGATAAATTCAAAGCGGCGAAGGGCGTGCCTCCGGTTCTTGGGATTACTGGGACAGGCGGTGCCGGTAAGTCGAGCTTGATTGATGAAATCGTTCAGCGCTTTTTGAATGCTTATCCAGATAAAAATATTGCGGTGGTGTGTGTGGATCCGTCCAAGCGCAAAACCGGCGGCTCGCTTTTGGGCGACCGTATTCGTATGAATTCACTAAGCCGCGGTCACGCTTACATGCGTTCCGTAGCATCGCGGGGATCAGGGCGCGAGATTGCGTCGAGTCTTCCGTCGATTTTGAAATTTTTGAAAAACTTTAATTTTGATCTGATCATTGCCGAAACTTCTGGTATCGGGCAGGGGAATATGGCGATCACTGAGGTCAGTGATCTTTCGATGTATGTAATGACCTCGGATTTCGGTGCTCAGTCGCAGCTTGAAAAAATCGATATGATCGACTTTGCCGACTTGATTGCCGTCAATAAAGCCGATCGCCGTGGAGCGATGGATGCACTTCGTGATGTGACCAAGCAATACAAGCGCTCGCGCAAGATCTTCGACGAGAAGGTCAAAGTGCCAGTGTTCCTTACGCAGGCGTCGCAGTTCAACGACGGTGGCGTGAATAAGTTGTTCTTTAAATTGGCGGATCTGTTGACCGAGAAAAATGCCGGCAACAACTGGCAAATGAATGAAGAATTCAAAAAGAATGTCTTGTCAGCCGAAGAACACACGATTATTCCAGCCGAAAGACAAAACTATCTCGCTGAGATCGTTTCAACGATTCATAAATACAAAGAACGCACTGAAAAACTTTCTGAAAAGGCTTCGACCTTAGGTGCGTTACATAATGTTGCTAGTCTCTTAAAAGCAGAGCCCGCGAACGTCGAGAAGGTGCAGAAGAATCTCGAGCTCGAATTCACAGCAGAAGAATTGGATTCTTTGAAAAACTGGAATGAGTTGCAAGAGCGCTATGCCGGCGATGAATTGATTTTCAAAGTGCGTGGCAAAGAAATCCGTCAGCAGCTCACCGTCGAAAGTCTCAGTGGCACAAAAATCCGCCGCGTCTCTTTGCCAAAGTTTAAAGACTGGGGCGATCGCTTTAAGTACCTCAAGCTTGAAAACGTTCCGGGTGAATTTCCATTCACAGCGGGCGTGTTCCCGTTAAAACGTGCGGATGAAGATCCGAAGCGGATGTTTGCTGGCGAAGGCACGCCAGAACGTACCAACCGTCGTTTCCATTACCTGACAAAAGGGGAAGGGGCGCCACGCTTGTCGACGGCGTTTGATTCCGTGACTTTGTACGGTCAGGATCCTGATCCGCGTCCAGATATCTTTGGTAAAGTCGGTGAGTCCGGCGTGAGTATTTGTACTTTGAACGACATGAAAAAACTCTATGCGGGTTATGATCTGTGCTCACCGAATACCAGTGTGAGTATGACGATCAATGGGCCTGCACCGATGATTTTGGCATTTTATTTCAACACGGCCATCGATCAACAAGTCGAAAAAAAAGAAAAAGAACTCGGTCGCAAACTTACCCAGCAAGAATGGCAAGAGACTGCCGACTGGACTGTTCAGCAAGTGCGTGGCACTGTTCAAGCCGACATTCTGAAAGAAGACCAAGGGCAGAATACGTGCATTTTCTCCATCAACTTCGCGTTGAAGATGATGGGCGATATTCAAGAGTACTTTGTTCGTAAAAATGTGAAGAACTTCTACTCTGTGAGTATCTCCGGATATCACATCGCTGAAGCGGGTGCGAACCCGATCAGTCAGTTGGCATTTACGCTTTCCAATGGCTTTACTTTTGTAGAGTACTATTTGGCTCGCGGACTCAACGTCGACGACTTTGCGGCGAATTTATCATTCTTCTTTAGTAATGGTCTTGATCCTGAGTATGCGGTGTTGGGACGGGTGGCTCGTCGTATTTGGTCGGTCGCTATGCGCGATCTTTACAAGGCTAATGATCGTTCGCAGAAATTGAAATACCATATTCAAACTTCCGGCCGCTCTTTGCATGCGCAGGAAATTGATTTCAATGATATTCGTACAACTTTGCAGGCCTTGATTGCTTTGTATGATAACTGCAATAGCTTACACACGAATGCATACGATGAAGCAATCACCACGCCGACGGAAGAATCCGTTCGCAGGGCAATGGCGATTCAATTAATTATCAACCGTGAGTTCGGTGTTTCTAAGAATGAAAATCCAAATCAAGGCAGCTTCTTCTTGGAAGAGCTCACAGACTTGGTCGAAGAGGCCGTTCTCAACGAGTTCAAACGTATCAACGAACGCGGTGGCGTACTCGGTGCGATGGAAACTCAATACCAACGCTCAAAGATTCAGGAAGAAAGCTTGTACTACGAGCGTCTTAAGCATGATGGCAGCTTGCCAATCATTGGTGTAAATACGTTCATCGATCCGAAGACAATGCAAGCGGACTATGTGCCACCGAAGATTGAGCTGGCGCGTGCTTCGTATGAAGAGAAGAACCAGCAGCTGACGAATGTGAAAGCCTTCCAGAAGGCCGAAGCAACTCAAGGAGAGAAAGAGCTGCAAAGCCTCAAAGCGGCAGTTTTGAAAGGCGAAAATATCTTTGCGGCCCTGATGAAGGCGGCAAGACATTGCAGCCTTTATCAGATGACAGAGGCCCTCTACGAAGTCGGTGGTCAGTACCGCAGGAACTTGTAAAACCAAGCCGAAATCGCGGACTATGGCCCACATCTTTTATTAGATACTTTGGCCAATGCAATCATGACCATCACCAGCCATGATTTGACTTGGTTGATGACTTTAATCGGGCTGCGATACCAAAATACATAACTAAAGATGCTCGCCATGAGAGGGAAAGCGCCATGAGAATAGCTAAATTGTTTGTAGTGGGCGCCATTGGAATGACTGCCTGTGTAGCCAATGGCCAAGAAAATGACCTAATAAATACAGCAAAGGCCGTTAAAGCAATCCTTGAGAAAGGATATGCAATTCCAAAGATAGTTGACGTAGTGCCTGTTACACAACTCTCGACTCCTGAAAAACATTGTATTCAGGTAATTATCGATAGGAAGCCAAACACGAAATGTCCCAACATCCCAGGAGTTGGACCCAATTGGGATCAGTGGGTTATAGCTTGCTTTAATCCCGGTACTCACGAGGTAGACTATAGCTCTGATGGAGGCGAAACCCAGTGTCCTCCAGGCATGTGACAATTTCACTGGTTTCTGAGACAATCGTAGGTCAGCATCGCTTTTGACTATTGTGTGAATCAGCTCCTCAAACTCCTACTGTAAAGTCTTCATCAACGTCCTCAACCGAGGACATGAAATGCTCTCAAAATGCCCGCTTACTTGTGGCCTTAACGCAAGAGTGTGTATAACCACTCCCGAGATGAAAACCTAATTTAGGAGAGCGTATGAAGAGCCTTAGTGTGATCCTTGCGAGTCTATTTGTCAGTGCCGCGGCCTTTGCCCAAGAGCCAACGTTGACCTTCGAGAAACTAGTTCGATTCACCCAACAGGTGTGTCCTCAAGCCGTGCAGGCCAATGACTTCTCCAGTTGCCAACAAAATATCTATTTCAACAAGCAAGTGAAGCTCCTGATGATTCCAACGGAGTTAGCACCTAAAAATGATACCGACAACGGAAACCGCAATTTGGAACCAGGCCAGCCAGACCCGGGGCCGCTCCTACCAGTGACATGGATCCATTGGTATGCCAAGCTGGACCAAAATATTTCCACACCGAGGGGAAATTTCATAGTTCGTATTGAAGGCTTTGCTCACGCAATGAAAGGTGTCCAGAATACGCAGTCCTCTATCACGGTGACTGTGTCGATATTGTCGAGCCAGGGCAGCCTGCTAGCGCAAGTGAATCAATATGATGCTCAAATTAGCGGAGTCACCCTGAGAACTATGACCCAGCCGGCGGCAAATGAACTCATCTATTCTGAGGTGCTCCTTTTAGAGCCCATGCCACCGCCGATGCCGGGGATCACTGGGAATAACTAATGAAAGACCCGATCATTCCCTTACTTGTGAATGTAAAAAACTACCGCGAGTTCATCACTGTCAAAATGAAGGGTCACGAGGGCGCGCGACAGTTGACCTGGGCGGAGCTTTCGCGCCGAGCAGGATTTTCCTCTCGAAGCTATCCCTCGGATGTGGTCAGTGGCCATCGCCGAATCACGGCGACCTCGCTGCCGGGATTCATCAAGGGTTTGGGTTTAAAGGGCGATTTGAAAACACTTTTTACGCTTTTAGTATCCCAAGAAGAGGATCTGGAGATTGTCGGTGTGGCTCAAGACAATATTGCTAGAAATCTTGAAAAGGTGCGCGAAAGACTGCTGAGCCGCTTCGAAAATCGCGAGACCTCCGATAGAGTCTATTCTCAGCGCTATTGGCTGGAAGTCTATGCGGCCTTAGGATCGCCGTCAGAAGGTGCGACGCTCAGTGAGGTTGCCGGCAAAACGAAGCTGCCGCGCGAAGAGTGCCTGCGGGTTTTAGAAAAAATGGAGGCTGCAGGGCTGGTTCGCTTGGATTACCAAAACAAGCACTTTATCGCCGTCGAGAATCACATTGCTTTCGACAAACTTGGCGAGTCGGACTTTTTCCGAAAGCATTTCATAAATTCGCTTCAGGAGCTCTCCCGTCAGGCGACGCCAGAAAGTTTTAAGAAGCAAGATCGCTTGTTTTTAACCTCGGTCTTTTCGATCTCGCAGCACCGGGCGACAGAGTTTAAAAAAGAACTGCGAGAGTTGATCGTTCGTTTCGTGGACTCGTCGGAAAATGCGAAGGGCGACTCGATCGCGAAAGTAGTTGTTGGTTTTTTGCCAGAAGTGATGACGAGGTGAAGGCCATAAGCAAGCAAACACTTGGACTTCCAAACTCAGGTGGCCAGACATCCGTTACAAATAAAAATAAAACCCACATCCGGTAAAAGATGTGGGTCAAAGAAGGCGCCCCAGAAGGGCGCCTTTTTCATTTGCGGGGAGGGAGCGGGTTCAATTATGTGCTTTGTTTTTTCTCGTCTTGTTTTTGTTCTTTCACGTCTTTGTGTTTTTCCTGACGGTCTTTTTTCAGCTCTTGCTTAGCTGTTTTCAGTTTTTCGCTGTCTTTCTTTTGTTCTTCTTTTTTCTTTTTTAGCTCTTCTTGGTCTTGAGCGATTTTTTCAGGGCTTGCGCCGTTTTTCTTTTCTTCCTTGATGACTTTTTTCAGATTTTTCACTTCTTGGTGAACCTGCTGGACTTGCTGCTTGTCCTGAGTGACTTCTTTTTTGTCGGCTTGGATTTTTTCTTTATCCGCTTCGACTTTTTTAGTGTCCGCTTTTACTTCACCGTCCACTGCGCGGGCGATAGGGGCAAAAGCTAAGAGAGTGCTGAGAGTTGTTGCGATCATGAGTGTCTTTTTCATAAAACCTCCTATTGGTTTTGTTCAATTGTTTCTCACTTGAACTCAGTCTACCGGAGGGGGATTAAAATCCGATGTAAACGCAATTAAATCTCTCTAATGTCGATTTGAGACGCCCTTAAGTTTCGCTAACGAGATCGCGAAGTTAGGTGAAAAGGCCGCAAACAACCGTTTGCTTGAGAAAAATTACTATAATTAGACCTTTTGCGTTTGCATATAAGGTCGATTTTAAGCGCTCTTTTGCTTTTTGGAGCAAGCTTGTCTATATTTTCGGGGCTTTTATATAGATACGGATAGTCCCGTAAAAAGGTGCCTTTCTCATGGTTGAACTTTCAATTAAACGCCCCGTTTTTATTACCTGTCTTTTCGCTCTGATCATCATCGCTGGATTGATTTCTCTGAAGA
>Ga0255338_1001333_pt1 | contig 47875 bp, 31 predicted proteins | sample MeOH1_35cm_T4_19_FD_203715 | JGI IMG/M metagenome (GOLD analysis project Ga0255338, IMG submission 203715) | Sandy soil microbial communities from University of British Columbia, Vancouver, Canada - MeOH1_35cm_T4_195 | ecosystem: Engineered > Artificial ecosystem > Sand microcosm > Unclassified ...
CAGGTTAATTTTTTTAGCCGCTTCCACAGCGGCTGCGCCAACTCCCATCGACTTGGATACATCATGGTGGCGCCTCCGACCCGACTCGCTTTATCCGGTTCCATCGGGTTTGAATACACGCCCTAGTTCGACTTTGTCACATTACCAGCCCCCTTAAAAAATCTCGCCCCGATGCCATCGGGCGGGCAGTTTCGGGATGCAGCGGGCCGCTTCAACAAAGGATTAATTATGCCCACTGAATACAGAACATCCCTTCCGTTCCTAAGAAGTCTGTTCAAGCTCCATTCTAACGACTGGAGTTATACAGAAATCCAAGTTCGGACACACCCCGACCACTCCGCTCCTACCAAGGGCCGACTAGAAGTCTCCAGCGGACAGGCAGATCATGAATCCATGACCGTTGCTTTACACAGGCCCGAATTTCCGAATCCGCCATTTTTTCCCCCGGAGGAAGCCACATATTTTGTGTCTCAAGAAATGTTCGAGTTGCTGATCTTTGTCCCTGCAAGCCGTAGTTGGACCGCAAACTGGTCAAGGCTTTCTCAAAAGCCAGTGAAGTGTGGTAAATAAAATACTGGCAATGCAGTTTAAGAAAGTAATACGACAAAACGAAAAATAGAGTCCAACGCATAACATGCCATACACCAAAATCACTCTGCTTTTCGTCGCCCGAAACACTCGCTAGAAAACTCAATCTTCATGGCGAAGGTGGCCCCACAGCGGGCCAAGATATTTAAGATCCCATATCACCAAGTCTAATAGGTGGTCATGCTCTCTAAAAGACCTCTGGATTCAGGGTATTTGACCCCGCATGACCAGATTGCCTACTTCGTCTCAGGGACGATCAGTCCCTCCAGTAATCTATTGCGCGCCCATTCAGACGGATTGCCAGACTGAGCTTCAATCACGGCCTTTTCAGCAGGGGTGAGGCGAACTCGTAGCGTCTCGCTGCGGGCCTTCCCTTTCTCAAAGCGGGGGCGTCCTACGGCTGGGGTTTTCTTCATATTTGAATACTGTGGCACAATATTATTCTTGTCAAGGCCGAGTTACTGTGCCACAGTATTCCCCATGGCCAGTCACCTCTACGCAGTCTTTACTGTGCGCACCAATTTTGGGTGCGTGGCCGTTTCCGCGTGGGAGTGAAGGGCCAATATGAGACTCTGAGGGGAGTCGCCCGCCGTTTCGCCCAATTCACGGGTGAATATGCTCCATTATTCCGGACCAAGACTCGGGACGGATCGAGTGTGGCGGGTCAATATCTGCACGGCTTGGTTCAGGCTGCCAAAAGCAACATGGAGTCGATGGAGGAAAAGATTCCTGAATCCAATGGTCAGGCCCTCCATCATTTCGTCACCAACAGCCCTTGGGATGAACGGGCGGTCCTTCAACAAATAGCTAAGGAAGCCGATGCGCTCATTGGTGGCACTAAGGACACCTGTTTCTTGATCGATGAAAGCAGTTTCACCAAGAAAGGCCCAAAGTCCGTTGGTGTGTCGCGGCAATATTCCGGTCGCTCTGGTAAGATCGACAATTGCCAAGTCGCTGTTTTCGGGGCGCTCGTTGCCGGCGATAAATCAATTCCCCTCGATCATCGCCTCTATCTTCCGCGCGAATGGATCGAGGATAGCGCCCGGTGTGAGGCCGCTGGCATTCCCGCCGACAAGATTGTGCTTAAGACCAAGTGTAAACAAGCTATCGAAATTATCCAGACGGCCAAGGAAAACGGCGTGCGCTTCAATTGGGTCGGAGCCGATGCCGGTTATGGCAAAGACCCCGGATTTTTGGGTGACCTATATGATTTGGATGTGCAGTTCGTGGTCGATGTTCATAAAAACCAACTCGTCTATCAAGTTGACCCGAATGATGTGAAATCAAAGCCCATGCGGTTGGACAAGTGGGTCAGCCAACAGGCGGAAGAGGCTTGGGTCACCATTAGCCCCCGAAACTGCACGAAGGGTAAGCTCATCTTCGAGTATGTGCATGGTAAATTCTGGATTAAGGCTAGCCATGAAGAGGACTACCGCGAGGTTCGTGTGATCGTGCGCCGGTCGGTCAACACAAAGACCGACCACAAGTATTCGGTCTCCAATGTTGCTGATTCCATCTCATTGAAGCGATTTGCTTACATGCAGGGTCAGCGTTTCTGGATCGAACGGGCGTTCGAGGATGCGAAGGGCGAGCTTGGGATGGCCGAATATCAATTGAGGAAATGGCGCGGCTGGCACCATCACATGTGCCTTGTCGCCTTAGCTCATCTCTTTCTTCTGCGCGAACGCATCCACAATGCCGAGGCGGTGCCCCTACTCAGTGTTCGAGACATCGTTACCCTGCTTTCGTTTTATCTTCCCGCACGCGATACCACGGAAAAGGAGTTGTTTCGACAGCTCGCTGTGCGGCACCGAAAACGACAACGAGAGATAGATCGAGGGAAAGACTAGGGCCTCTTCAGCAGCTCCCAAGCATCAATCTTGAGAGCCTTGGCTAGTTTATCCACCGTCCGTAGTTGAAGCCCCGGCCAGTTGCCCGCTTCAACTCGCTGGTAATACTTGTAGTCCATCCCCGCCTTTTCGGCAAACGCCTGTTGAGTCAGCCCACTGTCAACGCGTAGGCGTTTCAGATTTGTTTGCAGGCATTTTAGGGCGGTCACTCCTCACATTAACCGGGTTAGAGCTTTCTTGACACCGTATATTTATGCGGTGTATTCGGCCTGCTATGAATCTGCGTCAACTGGGCATATTTCTGGTCTTAATTGGTTTGTCGGGTTTGGGGGTCGGATTGTTTCATAACTCTCCAAACGAATTGGAAAGGCTAACGAAGAAGAATGCAGAGGAACACGAGCAACGGTATGGAGACCTGTTGAAGTTGCAGCAACTCGTATGGTTGCAGGAAGACGCCGAAGGCCGCCGACGTTCTCCCTCTCGGATTTCCGAACCAGATAACAGCATGATTAACGACTGGATAGAACTTAGATCGAAACGTGAGCGAACCATGTATGGCGGCTTTGGAGTCGGTGGTGTGCTTCTGCTTATCGGACTAATTTGCATGGCATCGCATAAATCTGTTTCTCCATGAAGATCGAAGACATTGAAATTCATACGGACAAGCCGGAGCATTCGTTTAGGACATTGGGGCCAATCAAGGCGCAAGTCGGCGCGGCCACCGTCTTCTCCCGCGCTCCCACAATGGACGAAGTGAATCAAAAGTTGCGGGAGCGGGCCGTAGAAATGGGAGCCAACGCAATCATTGAGGTGAAGTATGACCGGGGCGTTTCGATGACATCTTGGAAGGCAATCACCGCGACGGGAACAGCGGTCATTTTGGAGAAGAATCAGCCGCCAACGCTGGCCAATGATGCAGAAAGTAGGCTCGCCCAACTCACAGCACTACGTCAAAAAGGGTTAGTCACCGAAGCCGAATTTGAGACAAAGAGGCGAGAAATATTGAGTCAGATCTAAGCAGCAGAGACAACGGGCACAACAACCAACAAAACCATGCTCCCCGACGAAGTAACAACGACCATTGAATGCAGTATCATTGCCGCCGGTCGCCAATTACGGCTTCCGTTGAACCTCATGATTAACAAGGGAAGTGCTTATCTAGTCCTTAACATGGACCATCCCGAACAGGACATTCCCTTGGACTCTGACAAAATTCAAAGAAGTCCCGCAGGGGCTCAGGCACCGTATTATTATCTAACGCCAATCTCTCTTCAGGTGTAGCGGTTTCTAAATAGGCTTTGATTAAAATCTCTTTGGGAACCTGTATCTTTGCCCCCTCTAAGTGCAGAATATGCTTATCGCTCACCGTCTTAAAATACATGGCATGTAACGATACACCAAATCCATCCCCGTTTTAAAACGGGCCAACGCCCCGGTGGGCCAGCCGGGGCGGTTTTATTTGTGGTCGCCTCCGCGCGTTATCCGTGTGATTCCTCGGTTGGGCCACTAACTCAAAACAAGGACTCAATATGGAACTCAAAGACGTGGTTAAGACGTTCGAACTGGAGAACAAGCACCGAGATCACTTGAACGGCTTTTTGAAAATTGGCTGGAGAATATTTGTTACGCTCAAGGAACGCGTAACCGATGGAGGCGGCGCATTTGATGACCAGATTAAGTATGTTTTGGGCACCGATAATAAAGACCTTAAGTTGGGGGCGAGTTATCAGGAGATGCTTCAAAACATGAAAGATCTGAAGCTTTAAGGCACCGGATTCCCTTCACACAGCCATCGGGGTGAGCCAGAAAGAACAGGCCATTGGTATCGTGTAGGCAGAGATAACCACATTGGGTCATCCAAAACAGGGCCTCGTCCGGATACTCCGTCTCGAATGTCCATGGTAACTCTGGATAAGCACCCGACTTGAAAAGTCGTGCGAACAAACGACGAAGGTTGTGTGATGCGTTTGGCAATGTGACAAAGTCGAACTAGATTCTCGTCATTCCGAGCATGGCGAGGAATCTCGACTGGCGAATGTGGCGCCAAAGACGAACATCGAGATCCATCGCTGCGCTCTGGATGACAAACCGGTTTGAAGACACGCCCTGGACTTCAGCCGGCCGGCTGCGGTTGGTTTGAACGTGGCACCGGCTTCCAGCCGGTGAAGCTCTGCGGCGGCCCTTCGCCCAGCTCAGAGCCGTGAGCCCGTCGAACAGGGAAGCAGCAACCACCAAGGACTTCGCGCAAGAAGGCCCGCGCCGATCAATCCCCCCTCAGCAACCCTTCGGCGGCTGCCAGAGTTCGATGCGGTTGCCTTCGCCGTCCTTGATCCACGCGAATTTCCCGAATTCGGATGCCTCGATCCCCTTCGGATCGATCCACACACCTTCCCTTTTCAGCACGGCGAGCACCTTCTTCAGGTTGGCGACACGATAGTTGATCATGAGTGTCTGTTTGCCCGGGCCGAAATACTTCGTGTCCGCGTCGAACGCGCTCCAGACGGTCGAGCCCTTTTTCTTCGGGTTCTTGGCGTCGCGCCATTCGAACGCCATGCCACCCCAAGCCGGATCGAGCGGCAGACCGAGGTGCTTTTTATACCAGGCCTGGAGCTTCTTCGTGTTCTTCGCCTTGAAGAAAATCCCGCCGAGACCGGTCACGCGTGGTTTTTTCATGGGCGGAGATTAACCACGGATAACGTGAGTTTTCACGGCTAAACTGCGATTCCTTTCATCCTGGGCCGGATTCAGGCAGCAGACTTTCCGCGGACATCGCGGATTCACCCGGATGCCAGAGGCTATGCAGCAGATATCCGGGTTTCATGGCCAGTCACACCATCCGGTGTTTGGGGATATCCGAGGCATTTCATTCGCGCTATTCGCGGGAAACTGAATTCATCCGCGTCGATCCGCGTTATCCGCGAAGAATCTTCATTTCACCCGCTGGTAGGCGAACTCCACGCGCCGGACCGTGCCGTCCGCCCGCAGGCCCTCGACCGTCGCGAGCAACGAGCCGTCGGCTTTCCGGGTGTAGGTGATCTTTTGCGGAAAATCATGGTTCGGGTTTTCAAACACCACTTCATTGTCCGCCAGAGCCGTGTGCTGGAACGTCGCCTCCTTCTGGCCCGACGGCTGCGCGATGAAAAAAAGGTCGCCGCCCGGTCCGACGCGGATCTGGATGAACTCGTGCTCGACCACGCGGCCTTTCGCCACGGTGCGGGACATGCCGAGCATGACGCCCGCCGCCGGGGCCATCCACTGCTCCTCCACCACGCGCCCGGCGCGCTCCATCCGCCAGCTGCCGGCCAGCCAGGCGAGCTTCTCGATCGCCGCCGTTGCTGGTTTCTGCTCCTGCGCATGCGCGGCCAAAGACAGCAAAAGCGTCAGCAACAACGCGTGGAGCATCCGTTTCATTCCCGCCAGGTTGACCAAGCCGCACCGCACAGGCGAGCCGGAATGCCCCGACTGCCGCCCTCTGCCGGGACAATTCAGTTCAACCACAGATAAACACAAATACACACAGATAGATAAGGCCTGGAGAAATCCGGGATCGGAACCGTTCGACGAGCCGGTTTTTCTCATGCTAGGCGGCATCGCCCGAAGCATCTGTGTTCATTTGTGTCCATCTGTGGTTTTCAAATTGCATGGGGCCGGCTCAGAAGATCGCCGACAGCACCAGCGCCTCGATGAGGCCGAAAACCGAAATGGCCGTCAGCAACACGGTCCAGCTGCGCAGGGTCGCCCGCTCGCTCCAGCCGCACATCCGGCTGACCAGCCAGAAACCGCTGTCGTTCATCCACGAACAGAAAAGCCCGCCATAACCGATGCCGAGGAACACCCAGAACGGGTGGCAACCCCAGCCATCCTCGCCGGCCACAGCCAAGAGCATGCCGCTGGCGGTGATCATGGCCACCGTGGACGAGCCTTGCGCCACACGGATGACCGCGGCGAGCAGCCACCCCAGCAGCACATAATTGAGCTGGCGGCCCTCGGCGAGGGTCGTGACCGCACCCGCCAGCCCCGCCTCACGCAACATCGCCCCAAAGGCGCCACCGGCCGAGGTGATCAGGATGATCGCCCCCGCGCTTTCCAGCGGAGCCCCGAGCAGGGCGCCGAAGGTCGGACCATCGGGTCGCCGGTGGCTCATCGCCAGCACGAGGCCCGAAGCCATGCCCGCCAAAAGCGCGACATGCTTGTTTCCGGCCAGATTCACCCATTCGGCCACCCCGCCCGCAAACCAAGCGGGCTTGAACGCCACGCACGCGGAGGAAAACGCGATCAACCCCAGCGGCAGCACGACCGGAGCGAGCGAAAGCCCCAGCGAGGGCGCGGGACCTGATGGCGGCGGCCCCTCGGCCCCCGCCATCATTGGCGGCATCGTCGGCTGGCGGCGGTTGATCCAGCGCGCCACCCCGAGGCCGGCCCAGGCCGGCAGCAAACCGCAGACAAATCCACCCACGATGACCAGCCCGAGATCGAGCTTGAACGCCTCGACCACCAGCAACGGCCCCGGAGTCGGCGGCACGGTGGTATGCGTGATGACCGCCCCGGCGCACATCGCCATCACGTAGAAGGTGTAGTCGCGCCCCGTCTTGATCGCGAGGGCGCGGGCCAGCGGCAGCAGCAGCAGGAACACCGTGTCGAAGAACACCGGGATGCCGAGGATGAAGCCGGCCGAAAGCAGCGCCGCACCGGCGCGCCGCTCCTTGAACAGGTGCAACAGCCAGGTCACGATCCGTTCCGCCCCGCCGCTGACCGTGAGGCACTCGCCGATGACCGCCGCCATGGCGATGACGAAGGCAATCTTGCCCGCAGCCGCCCCCAGTTCGAACACCGGACGCTCGATCCCGTCGAGCAAGGTGAGCCGGCCGAAGCCGCCGACGGCCACGATGAGGCCGACGAGCATGGCGGCCAGCATCAGCGCGAAGAACGCGTGCATCTTCCAGCGGGCGATGGCGAGGACGACGAAGACCACTCCGGCCGCCAGGGCCAGAAACGGTCCGACCACCGGGGCGGAAGAAGCAAGGGCGACAAACATGGGCGGGGTATGGGGAACGTGGAAAGCCGCCGGGGGGAGCGGCATAAAACGCGCCGACTAAAAATAGCATGACCCCGAAAAGCCAGCCCGCTTTAGGCCTGTCATTTGACCGGGCGCCGCCGCCCGGTGCTCAGCCCTTCAGGGTCAGTTTCAGCCCGACTATGCCCGCGACGATGAGCACCATGCAGGCGAGCCGCGCGGCGGTCGCGGGTTCCTTGAACAGCACGATGCCGGCGATGGCCGTGCCCACGGCGCCGATGCCCGTCCAGATCGCGTAGCTCGTGCCCAGCGGCAGGACCTTCACCGCCTGCGCGAGGCACCAAAAACTCGCGAGCATCAGTCCCACGGTGACGACGCTCGGCCGGAGGCGCGTGAAACCTTCGGTGTATTTCAGTCCGATGGCCCAGGCAATTTCAAGCAGGCCGGCGATGATGAGCCACGTCCAAGACATGGATTCATTAGCCACGGATCCGGCCGGGAAGCACGGCCAAATTTTCCACGTTCCACTGCCTACTCCTTTCGGCGCAAATGCACCACCCAAGTTTCGCGCAGCCTCCGCCAAGGCATGCGCAGTCCCGGCGCACCCACCGCAGTATCATCATGGACAACACACAACGCCCGGTCCAGCGGCCACCCCTGCCGCCCCACCCGCGCCCCCCACGCCATGATCGCCCCCGCCCGTCCGAAACCCTTCCTCCAGCCCGAGTATTGCAAAGGCTGCCTGCGCTGCATCGACGCCTGCCCGCGCGACTGCATCACCCCCGGCACCACGATCAATCCCGCGACCGGCCTCGTGCCCGTCGAACTGCACCTGGAAAACTGCAACGGCTGCTCGCTCTGCATGCAGGCCTGCCCGGAGCCCTACGGCCTGCGTCCCGAGACCGAGCACCTGACAGATCCCCGCGACTTTGAATTGGAGGATCCCGCGCAGATCTTCGGCCGCAAGCAGGTCCCGGGCGTCCCCCCGGTCGACCGGCCCGATGACTTCGTCCCGTTGCCCGCCTGCGAGCCCCTCGTGCTCAAGGGCAACTACGCCTCCGCCGTGGGCGCATTGCTGGCCGGCTGCCGGCACGTGTTCGGCTACCCCATCACCCCCAGCACCGAAGGCGCGGAGCTGATGGCCAAGATTCTCCCCAAGATCGGCGGACACTTCATCCAGGCGGTGAGCGAGGTCGCGGCCGTCAACATGATGTATGGCGCCGGCGGCGCCGGCGTCCCGTGCATGACCTTCACCAGCGGCCCGGGCTTCAGCCTCATGCTCGAGGGCGTCAGCTACATGATCGGCGCCGAGGTCCCCGGCGTGTTCGTCAACATCATGCGCGGCGGCCCCGGCCTCGGCAACCTCGGGCCCGAACAGGCCGACATCAAGCTCGCCTGCCGCGGCCTCGGCCACGGCAACACCCACGCCATCGTCCTCGCCCCCGGCACCCCGGAGGAGATGCTCACCCTGACGATGCGCGCGTTCGAGCTGAGCTTCCTCTACCGCAACCCGGTCGTGATCCTCGGCGACGGCTTCCTCGGCCAGATGACCGGCGTCGTGCACCTGCCCGCCACGCTGCGCAAGCCCGGCCTCCCCGCCTGGGCCGTCAGCGGCGACCGCGCCCACCACCTCAATCTCATCTGCTCCATCCATCTCTCGGAGGACGATCTCGAGGCGCACAACCGCAAGCTCAACGCCAAATACGCCCTCATCTCCTCGCAGGAACAGCGCTCGGACACCTTCCACTGCGAGGACGCCGAGGTGCTCGTCGTCGCCTGCAACACCCCGGCCCGCATGGCCAAGGGCGCCGTCGAGGCCGCCCGCGAGCACGGCGTCAAGGCGGGCCTCTTCCGCCCCATCACCCTCTGGCCCTTCCCCGTCGACGCGCTCAAGGCCATCCTGCCGCGTGTCTCGCGCCTGGTCATCGTCGAGGGCAGCCCCGGCCAGTTGGAGGACGAACTCCGGCTCGCACTCAGCCACGCCGGCCTCGTGCCACCACCCATCACGCCCGTCCAGCATTACGGCGGCGTCCTGCCGTCGCAGAACGAGATCCTGAATGCCATCATTTCAAACCAAGGGGTGCGGTCATGAGCAACGTCTTCTACGAAAATTTCCAGCGCCACGCCCACGGTGAGGGCCTCAAGGGTCACAGCACGCACTATTGCGCCGGTTGCGGCCACGGGGTCGTCCACCGCGATCTTGCCGACATCATCGAGCAACTCGGCCTGCAGGACCGGACGATCCTCGTCAGCCCCGTCGGCTGCTCCGTGTTCGCGTTCTACTACTTCAACGTCGGCAACACCCAGGCCGCCCACGGTCGCGCCCCCGCGGTCGCGCTCGGCCACAAGCTGGCCAACCCGAACTCCGTCGTCATCTCCTACCAGGGCGACGGCGACCTCGCGTCCATCGGCCTCGCCGAGACCATCTCCATCGCGCAGATGGGCCTGCCGATCACGGTCATCTTCGTGAACAACGCCATCTACGGCATGACCGGCGGCCAGCTGGCGCCGACCTCGCTCATCGGCCAGCGCACCTCCACCAGCCCGGACGGCCGCACCCCGGCGATGGGCCAGCCGCTCAAGATGGCCGAGCTCATCGCCTCGCTCGACGGCCCCGTCTACGTGGAGCGCGTCGCGCTCTACGATGCCAAGAACCGCGTCAAGGCCCGCAAGGCCATCACCAAGGCGATCAAGCTCCAGGAGGAGGGCCGCGGCTACTCCTTCATCGAAATCCTCAGCGAGTGCCCCACCCACCTGAAGCTCTCGCCGGTCGAGGCCGAGCTTTGGATCAAGGAAAAGATGGAGCCGGTCTTCCCGCTCGGCGTGAAGAAGGACCTCGTCCGCGAACCCTGGTTCAATCCCCCCGCCCCGAGCTACGAGCCCGAGAAGATCCTGGGTTACTGCGGCGCCGACCCGGCCACGGGTCACCGCGAGCCGGCGATCTGGCCCGCGCACCTCGGCAAGCGCGACCTCAGCCTCAAGCTCGCCGGTTCCGGCGGCGACGGCGCCCAGACGGTCGCGCTGTTGCTGGCCCGCGCGGCCATCGAGCTGGGCTTCGACGCCACGCACATCCCGAGCTACGGGCCCGAGAGCCGCGGCGGCACTTCTTACGCGGATGTCCACATCGCAGCCCAGGAAGTCCTCAACCCGGCCTCGCCCGCGCCCGACATCCTCGTCGCATTCAACGCCCCCAGCCTCACCAAGTTCGCGGGCTCCGTCTGCGAAGGCGGACTGATCATCTACGACAGCACCCTGATCACCGAACCCGGCCCGCTGCCGGCCGGTCGGCGCGTGCTGGCCGTGCCGTTCTCCCGCCTGGCCGCCGACCTCGGCCGGCCGGTTGTCAAGAACGTCGTCGCCCTCGGCGCCTTGCAGGCGGCTTCCGACCTGTTGCCCGCTTCGGCGATGCTCGAAACCCTGCGCCATGTCCTGAAGGACAAGGCCGCGCTCATGCCGCTGAACGAAGCCGCCTTCGCCGCCGGCCAGCAGGCCGTCGCGACCGCCGTCGCTTAAGAAATCGCGCCAAACATCAACGCCATGATGTCGATGCCGCTCAAAGCCATTGATCGCTCCAGCTTTTCTGCTGTGGGCGGGGTGCCCTCACCCCGCGGCTTTCAGCCAACGCATCCCATGCCTCGCGGGCTGAGGGCACCCCGCCTACAAATCGGCCTTCCATGACCCGATCCGCCTTCGTCCACGAAGCCGAGGCCTACGCGCTCCTCCAGCGCGCGGGCCTGCGTCCGCCCCGCCATGGGGTCGAAAGCGGGACGCTGCCGTTCGAGACGGGCGAGCCCGTGGTCGTGAAGGGCCTGGGCGAAAATGTCTGGCACAAATCCGAGCTCGGGGCCGTGCATTTCCTGCCCTTTGAAAAACAGAGTGTGCTGAACGAATTCAAGGGCATGCACGCGCGCCTCGACTCCAGCGGCCATCGCTGGCTGGAAGGTCTCGTCTGCGAGCAGATCGACATCGCCGCCTGCCCGCACCTGCCCTCGGAGGCGTTCGTCTCGCTTTCCCGCGGCGAAGCCGGCTGGACCATCCTGTTCGGCTTCGGTGGCATGCAGGCCGACGCCCTCGCTGAACTCGCGCCGCCGCTGCGCTGGCCGCTGGCGTTCACCACCGCCGACCAAGCGCTCGCGGAGCTGGAAACCCACCTGCTCGGGCGCATCTGGCTGGGCCGGTTGCGCGGCACCAAGGAACTGACCGACCGGGCGGCCCTCGCGGAATTCCTCAAATCGCTCTGGGCGCTCGCCGATGTGGCCGAGCACGAGCACCTCACCCTGTTGGAACTGAATCCGGTGGCGCTCGACTCGGAAGGCATGCCGCGACCACTCGACGCCGTCGGCACCCGCGGGCTGCATCCCGCGCGCCGCCTCGCGCCCCCCGCGGGCTTTCTGCCGGCGTTGGTCGCTCCCAAGCGCATCGCGCTGGCCGGTGTCTCCGCCAAGGCGGGCACCGTCGGCCGCATCATCCTGGAAAATCTCAGCCATTATCCGTTGCCCGCCGGCGACCTCGTGATCATCAAGCCGGGCCAGGACACGATGCTCGGTCATCCGTGCCTGCCGGACGTCGCGGCGCTGCGATCCAATCCGGTCGATCTTCTGATACTTGCCCTGCCTGCTCCGGTTGCCCTCAGTGTGTGTGAGCAACTGATCGAGCAAGGTGGTGGCGCTGGTGCCGTCGCCCTGACCTGCGGCGGCATCGGAGACGGGGCCGACACCGCCGGTTTAGGTGTCCAACTTGCCGAGGCTATGTGTGTGGCCCGGGCGGGTGGACGCTGGACGCCGGCGGTGCTTGGCCCCAACTTTCTCGGCCATTGGGTCCCGGCGCGGCGGCTCAACACCTCCTTCATTCCCCGGGAGAAACTGCCCGCCCCGGCCACCGCAGGCGGTGAACTGACCCTGCTCAGCCAGAGCGGCGCCTTCCTGCTGTGCCTCCAGGCGCGCCAACCCGCGCTGCGTTTCGGTCTCGCGGTCTCGCTCGGCAACCAGCTGGACGTCGCGTTGTGCGACATGCTCGCCGCCCTGGCCGACGATCCCGGCCGCGGACCGGTCGCGTGCTACGTGGAAGGTTTCGGCCCGGGCCACTTGTCCGCCGCCGCGCAGGCGGTCGCGCGTCTGCACGCGCAGGGCCGGCATGTGCTCATCCACCGCGCCGGCCGCACCACCGCCGGCCAGGCCGCCGCCGCCAGCCACACCGGGTCCATGGCCAGCGACATCTTATTGGAACGCTCCCTGTTGGAACGGGCCGGCGCCCGTTATGCCGACTCGATCGCGGACTTCGACGCCGCCCTGCTCTGGCTCAGCGCCTGCCCTCAGCTCCAAACCGGCCCCGTCGCGCTGGTGACCAATGCAGGCTTCGAGAGCGTGAACGGCAGCGACCTTTTCGGAAAAAACCTGCCCGCCCTCCAGCTGGATGAAAAGACGCGCCAAGCTTTGGTCGCGCTGCTCGAGCGCCACGAGTTGTCCGGTCTGGTCTCCCCCCGCCTGCCGCTGGACCTGACGCCGATGGCCGGCCCTTCCGCCTACGTCGCCGCCACCTCGCTTTTGCTCGAGCAAGCCTCTGTGCTGGTGCTCGGTCTCGTGCCCTTCACCCGCCAGCTCGAAACCGATCGCGAAGGCGGCGCCAAGCTCGCGCGCGTCGTGTCCGGCCTGCGCGATGTGCACAAAAAACCCATCGCCGTGGTCGTGGACGCCGGCGCGGAATACGCGGACTACCGCCAGGCGTTCGTCGCGACCGGCCTGCCCGTCTTCGCCAGCGTGGAGTCGGCCCTGCGGGGCCTGCGGGTGCTGGGGTGAGGAATTGCACGACTGTAGGGGCGTCCCTTGCGGACGCCCGCGGGCGGCGTCAAGCGCCGCCCCCTACAATATGATTTTGAAATGAGCTCTTGTTGATGAGCCACCCCAAAGAGGGGCCATAGTGAAAATCAGCCCAGTGCGGCGCGCCTCTGCCGGAATCGTTGCTGCCGCAACCGTGCCTTCTCGCGCTTCGCCGCCAAGCTCACCAGCGGCCGGCCACGGCGAATCTTCAACACGAACTCGGGCGTCGTGAAGACATTGCGGTTCCTGAATTCGTCCGGAGTATCCAGGAGCAAATGTGTGCGCAGGCGCGGTCCCGGAACAGAGAACCACGGCCGGTCCAAAACGTAGACGGGATCACTGGTCCAGCGCGGGGGACGGACATCGGCCCGGCGGCAAAGAAACTCCACCTGCGACGCCAAAAAGGCATCAGCCACGTCGCCCTGCGGGAACCGCCGGGCGAGCCGGGGCGGACGCACCTTGACCGCCGCCTGCAATTGAGCGCGCGTGGAAACGCGACGAAGCTCGTGAAACCAGTCCCGCAGATTCAGCCCAAACTCCTCAACGGACGCGGCGCGCCGCGCGACCGCCCGGGCGGTCTGCGGACGGCTGAGGCGCTGCTTCTTAAATTTTTCCATGTCTGATCTTCCCCAATATTTCAGTGATCGCCAGCTGCGTGGACTCAGGCAAGACGGTGTCGAGGAAAAAGTCGTCCACCACTTTTTGCACACTCTCCACCGACTTGATCCTGGTGACGCGAAGCTTTCACTCTATTTATCTTTACGTTGAAATATCATTTATAGTCTCGAAGCACGTCAGTGGGACCCGCATTTCATGCGCCGACCGCTCTAGTCCCACAAAGGCGTCGGCTTCAAGCGTGCCCCATGCTGGCAGAACCATACCAGTAAATCGCTGATAGTATTGCATTACAGCAAGCGCACTAAGCCGATCAGATTTATTGCGATGCAGGCATTCAGCAGCGTCTTCAAATTCCTGCATTTCACCTTCCTCACGGTAATACCAGCTATCAAAATCGAGCAGGCTTTGCACATGGCGCACCTTTCTCCCTGCTTTGATGACTTGAAACTCTCGTCGTCTTTCCTGGGCAACTATACCAAATCCGAGACAATCCAACTTCTCGGAAATTGCTATTCCATCCACGTAGGCGTTTTCACCCCGCATGTCGGTCACAAGCAGAGACCAGTTGCCCAATCCGATCACCAAAAAACGCGTGGTGAATGATTTAAGCGGTAGGAGATATTCCAATGCTTCAGGTGCCGATGAGAGCTTTATTGTCCGCACTGGTCCCCATCGCATGAGAGAGCTTTCTACCGCCGGCACCACGACTGAAAGTGGTGCCTTCACGGCGGTGAAGCCTTTGAGATGTTCCGATAATCTCTCCGCAGCCATAGTCATGGTTCGATAGGGAGACAAATGGGTTCAGACTACGGATATTAATGTGAGTGTCTTCTATTAGAAACGCCGTCCTCAGAAAAACATCGCCTCGCTGAGCGCCAGTTCTGGTGCCATGAAGTGCGCGCCGGCCACGAGCGTTGTCCGGCCTGTGCCGAGGTCGCCGGCGAAATCCGCGTGGTCCTTGCTGAGGTCCGCCACCCAGCTAAAGGTCTTCTTCGGGTCGACGTAGCCGAACACCAGGGAGAAGCAGCCGGGGCAGTCCACCGGCGTCACCTCGAAGGCGATCGCGGCGGTGTCGGCGCCGCTGCGCACGAGGCCTTTCTTCACCCAGCCGAGCAGGCACGCGGCCTCGGCGCCGAATTGTTGCCGGTGCCGGATGGTCACCTGCTTCAGGCCGGTGTTGATGAGGGCGGGCGTGTAACGGCTGAGAAACTGGCCGAGGTTTTGCCGCATCGGCAGCGTCCGGGTGTAAGCGAGGTCGCGCACGGCGGACAGGTTGGGCCAGGGATAGGTGAAGGTGTCCTCCGGCACCACCGCGCTGTCGAACATGATGCGCTTCGAGCGGGTCAGCAGGTAATCGTAGTCGGCGAGCCGCCGGACGTCGGCGAACCGGTGCGCCCAGTAGTAGAGCGGCATGTCGCTGGAAAGGCATACGGAGACCTGGTTCTCGAGGTGGCAGCGGGCCGCCATCGTGTAGTGCAACAGCACGAACTCGACGCAGCGCATGTCGCCGGGCGACTTGCCGAGAAAACACTCGCCGTAGATCTTCGCGCGAATCTCCGCCGGCGCCGCCGCGTCGTAGTCCGGGCAAAGCACGACCACGCGGCAGGGATAGCGCTGGGCGAACAACCGGGTGTGACCGAATTGTTCGAGTGCATCCTCCGGCGTGGTGTTGCGGCCGAAATGCAGCACGAGGTTGAGCTGCACCGCGCGGCTTTCCTTGGCCGGTGTGTCGGCCCAGAGCTTGGCGAAGCCGTCGCTGATGTCCCCGACGGGCACCGCGACTCCGGGAAGGGCGTCAAAGACGGCAGGCATGGGGGCAGAAGTCACCAAGTTCCAAGTGACAAGTATCAGGAACCAATACCGAGGTTTCGGCGGCGGATTTGCTCATCTTGTTACTTGATCCTTGGCACTTGTCACTTGCGCGGTTCCGCCGCGGCTCACGGTTCCCTCCACGCGTGGCCCTTCGCCCCGAGCAGCAGGTCGGCGGACGGCGGCCCCCACGAGCCCGAGGCGTAGCTGTCGAGGCCGGTGCGGCCCTGCGCGGCCCAGAATTCGTGGATGGGGGTGATGAGCTGCCAGGAGCGCTCGGTCTCGTCGCCGCGGATGAAGAGCGTGCCGTCGCCGATCATGGCGTCGAGGACGAGCCGCTCGTAGGCCTCAGGCGTGTTGGAGCCGAAGGTCGTGGCGTATTTGAAGTTCATCTTCACCGGCTGCGTGCGGGTCTCGAGGCCGGGGATCTTGGCGTTGAGGATGAGGCTCAGGCCCTCGTCGGGCTGGATCTGGAAGGCCAGCGTGTTGGGCGCGATCAGCGAGCGCTCGTCGTCGGCGAAAAGGTGGCCCGGGGCGCGCTTGAAGCGGATGGCGATCTCGCTGACGCGGCGCGCGAGGTGCTTGCCCGAGCGCAGGTAGAAGGGCACGCCCTGCCAGCGCCAGTTGTTGATGGAGAGGCGCAGCGCGGCGTAGGTCTCGGTCGCCGAATCGGCCGCGACGCCCGGTTCGGAGCGGTAGCCTTTCACCGGCTTGCCCCCGATGACGCCGTCGGCGTATTGGGCGCGGGCCACGTCGCTCTGCGCGCCGCCGAGGCGCAGGGGCTGGATGGCCTTGAGAACCTTCACCTTCTCGTCGCGCACGGACTCGGCGTCCATCGAGACGGGCGGCTCCATCGCCGTGAGCGCGAGGAGCTGCATGGTGTGGTTCTGGATCATGTCGCGCAGGCAGCCGCTCTGCTCGTAGTAACCGGCGCGGGCCTCGACGCCGACCTGCTCGGCCACGGTGATCTGGACGTGGTCGATGAAGTTGCGGTTCCAGAGCGGCTCGAAGATGGCGTTGGCGAAGCGCTGGACGAGGAGGTCCTGCACGGTCTCCTTGCCGAGGTAATGGTCGATGCGGAAGACCTGCGGCTCGGCAAAGACGGTCGTGAGTTCGCGGTTCAACGCCTGGGCACTGGCCAGGTCACGACCGAAGGGTTTCTCGATGATGACCTTCGACTGGTGCGGCTGGCGCAGGTAGCGCGCGGCGAGCCCGCTGGCGCCGAGATTCTGGATGATCGGCGCGAAGACAGTCGGTGGCGTGGAGATGTAGAACAGCGACTGGAGCTGCTGGCCGATCTCCTTTTCCAGGCCGGCGATGCGCGCGCCGAGGCGGTCGAAGGCCGCCTTCTCGTCGTAGCCGCCGCTGACGTAGAGCGTGCGCGGCGCCAGGCGTGCCCAGACCTCGGGGCTCGGCTCGCGGCGGGAGAACTCCTTGATGGCATCCGCCGCCATCTGCTGGAACTCGGCGTCGGGAATCGCCTTGCGACCGAAGCCGATCAGGTAGAAGTCGGCCGGCAAGAGGCCGTCGTGCGCGAGATTATAGATTGCAGGGATGAGCTTGCGGGCCGTGAGGTCGCCCGAGGCGCCAAAGATGACGACGACCGTCGGCGGGGAGCCGCGGTGTTTGCTGAGCCCGTGCAGGAACGGGTGCCGGTTTTCATCTGCCATGCGGCGGATAGTTCGGCGCGATGCCGGACGCCCGCAAGGCTTTTAATCCGCCACATGGTCTTGTGACACGGTCAGCGGTTAGGATCGCCGCTTCTGCGGCCGTGCGCGACTGACTCCACCATGGCACCGGCTTCCAGCCGGTGAAGAACTGCGGCTGGAAGCCGCAGCCACTTAATCCCCCTACTTCGCCACTTCGTCGAGCGAGCCGCTCTGGCGCGCCACGTAGTAACCCTCGGGAAACAGCGGGACGTTCTCGTAATGCATCACCTGCACCGGCAGGCGGTCGCTGAGCGTGACCTCGGCGATGTCGAAACGGAAGGTGCGCGGCGGCGCCGGGAGCGAGCCGAGATAGGCGTGGACGGCCCGGCGCAACGCGCGCCGCTTCCGCTCGTTCACCGCCTGGTAACCGCTGACCAGGGCGCCCTCGGCCCGGGCCTTGACCTCGACAAACACCAACACCTTGCCGTCGCGACACACGAGGTCGATCTCGTCACGCCGGTCGCGCGGGCTGCGCCAGTTGCGCGTCACGATGGAGAAGCCGTGGCGGGCCTGCAGGTAGTCGGCCGCCGCCTGCTCGCCCCGGGCTCCGGCGGCCGCGTTTGCGGTCGGTTCCTCGCGATGCGCGAGCTTGTCCCAAACGTTTTGTATCCAGCCGATCATTTGCAAGTTCGCCCTCGACCACCTGAAAAATTGCCCTTACAAGCAAGTTCGTTTTTCAATCTGGCTGCGGCTGTCGACCCGACGCCGCAATTTCCCGCCGCCAACCCACCTCTCCCTCCCTCATGGCCACTGCAAGCAATCTAACGGGCACCCTGCGTCGATCCCTGCTCATCAAGGTCATTTCGAAGCCCGCCCCCAGCAAGGAGGACGTCAACACCGTCATCGAGCTTACCGCCAGCAAGGTCGTCGAGTCGCTCCAGGCCCAGTCCATGACCCTTTACCTCGTCGAGGGCGGCGAGATCGCCTTCAAGCAGGTCTATTATTCGCCCACCCTGTGGGGCACGGACAAGGGCAAGGAAGTCCAGTTTCGCGAGACGCAGAAGAAGCTCCTGACCCTCAAGCTCCCCGCCGGCACCGGCAACGTCGGCAAGGTCATCCAGACCGGCGAGCCCCTTTTCTTCAGCGGCAAGGGTCCCGACGCCGCCTCGCTCAAGAAGATGGATGTCGGTTTCGAGGTGACCTCGATGCTCACGGTCCCGCTCAAGACCAACATCGTCATCGGCGCCATCCAAGTGCTCAACAAGGAGCCCGCCGCGGGCACCGGCGGCCAGTTCACCACCAAGGACCTCGGCGTGCTGCGCGAGGTCGCCGAATATTCCTCGACCCTCATCCAGCGCATGCTGGACCCGAAGTTCCAGCTCACGCCCGAGGACACCGCCAAGTTCATCTCCAAGTTCACCGAGCTGCCCCTCGTCACCAAGGCCGACGAGGTCGACATCGACGAGAAGCTCGTCGAAATCACCGGCGACGCCATCATCCGCCGCGAAGGCATCTTCCCCTACAAGAAGACCGGCACGAACACCGTCTCGGTGCTGATGACCAACCCGCTCGACTACGCCAAGCGCGAGTCCTTCTCGCAGGCGACCGAGCTGATGATCGACGACGTCAAGGTCATCCCCGCCAGCCTGCTCGACACCCTGCTCAAGCAGTTCTTCAAGGAAGCCGCGGGCAAGAAGGTCGGTGATGCCGCCGAGGAGGTCGACATCGACGAGGTCAAGGACCTCATCGCCGGCGCCTACACCGAGGGCGGTGCGGCGGGCGAGGTCAAGGCCGCCGACCTCGAAAGCGAGGACTCCGCCCCCATCATCCAGCTCACCAACCGCATCATCGAGGACGCCTACATCTCCGGCGCGTCCGACATCCACATCGAGCCGATGGAAAAGGATCTGCTCGTCCGCTACCGCGTGGACGGCATGTGCTCGGAGAAAATGCGCCTGCCCAAGCAGGTCTGCTTCGCCATGGTCGCCCGTCTGAAGATCATGTGCAATCTGGACATTTCCGAGCGCCGCCTGCCGCAGGACGGACGCATCGTGTTCAAGAAATTCACGAAGAAAAACATCGATATCGATCTGCGCGTGGCCACCGGCCCGATGAATTACGGTGAGAAGGTCGTCATGCGTATCCTCGACAAGCAGAAGTCCACCCTGCCGCTCCCGCAGCTGGGCTTCTCCGCGGAGAACCTCGAGAAATACCGCGAATGCGTCCGCCAGCCCTATGGCATGATCCTGCACTGCGGCCCGACCGGCTCCGGCAAGTCCATGACCCTTTACGCCGCGCTGGCCGAGATCAACACCCCCGACGTCAACATCCAGACCGCCGAGGACCCGATCGAATACACGCTGCCCGGCCTGAACCAGATGCAGATGAACAAGCAGATCGGGCTCACCTTCGAGCGCGCCCTGCGCTGCTATCTCCGCATGGACCCCGACATCATCCTCGTCGGCGAAATCCGCGACAAGGAAACCGCCCAGATCGCCTGCGAAGCCGCGCTCACCGGTCACTTGCTCGTCTCCACCCTCCACACCAACGACGCACCCTCCACCGTGTCCCGCATGGGTGAAATGGGCATCGAGCCCTTCAACATCTCGGCGGCGCTCGTCTGCGTGTGCGCCCAGCGCCTCCTCCGCCGCGTCTGCAAGAACTGCAAGGTGAAATACAAGCCCGAGGGCCGCGAATGGGAGATCCTCCAGAAGGCCCTCGACCTCAAGGAAGTCCCAGAGATCTTCAAGGCCGCGCCCGGCGGCTGCCACATCTGCGGCGGCAACGGTTACAAGGGCCGCGTCGGCATCCACGAACTCATGGTCAACTGCGAGGACATCGTCGAGGCCATCAACAAGGAGGTCGAGGTCGCCGACTTGAAGCGCGTCTGCATGAAAAACGGCATGAAGACCCTCCACCAGGACTCCATGCTCAAGGTCACGATGGGCCTCACCACGATGGAAGACGCCCTCGCCAACGTGCCGGCCGACATGATCGCGCAGGAAGGCGCGGAAGAAGCTGCCGCCGGCGGCGCGAAGAAAAGCCACGGCCACTGAGTCCACCCCTTTCCGGCCACTACCCCGGCCGGCAAGCAAAGGAGGCGCGATCCCGCAAGGGGTCGCGCCTTTTGTTCGCCAGGCAATCCGGCCCGGACAAATCCGGGGATACCGCAGGGCACAACGGTGTCTGCCTCGATCTCCCCCCCAGCGCATGAGACCGCTGCCGGGAGGTTATCCCGGCAGCGGCACACACAAGAACTGCAACTACACACTTTCCGCCGCGTGCTCCCACATGGCTGAAATTGGTTTCACGCGGTCAGGTCGCATGAACAAAGCCATGAGCCGCGTCCGGCTGTCTACGCCGAGCTTTTCGAGACAGACGGAGACTTGGTTTTTGACGGTGGCGACGGAGCGTCCACGCGCCTGGGCGATTTCTTTGTTGCTCAAGCCATGCCGGATCAGGACTAACAGGCTGCTGAAAAAGTCGCTCAAATTGGATTTGGTTTTGTAAGTGGTTCGTAATCGAAAAATCTGCACGCCATTTTCAACAAGTTGCGAAAGTGAGCTTCAAAACACCGACTTTTTCAGCAGCCTGCTAAGATTTCCGATTCACTGGACGTCAGACCAGCAAATCTGCTGTGCAACGAAACCGGCATCCCTGCTATTTTGTGGCGGGGAGATTCCAGGTGTTTCAAAAGGATAAAGTCAAAAATATCACCGAACCGCAGAACCGTCCATCGACCCGAGCACTTTTAGTTCATCGCCGGGCAGCAACGGTGCCAGGCCAAGCTGCTGCCAATGGACGGCCTCCAAGTTGCGCAAGCCGCCGCTGCTCGATGATTGTGCCGCCAGGCCAGCAAACCCTACTTGTTCGGAAGGAAATACTGGGGGATGTCGGCGGCGCCAAAGCCGCTAACCGCTTGGAGGCACGATCAAACGCGGACGGGGTCGGCCGCTCTCCATTTCAGAAGTGCCGTCGAACCTGGAGCCACGTCGACCTCGCCGTGGGGGCCGGCCGGAGACCGGCCCTACCCGTTCACCGGCTCCGACGGGCGTGCGGCGCGCACGGAATCGGCGATCGTGGTCGGCAGCACCTCGGGCTCGCCTTTCAGCTGGTCGAATTTCATCGAGAGCGTCTTGGACACGCCGCGCTCCTGCATCGTCACGCCGTAGATGGCGTCCGCCGCGGCGATCGTGCTCTTGTTGTGGGTTATGATGATGAACTGCGACTTGTCCACGAACTGCTTCAGCAGGTTGGTGAACCGGTGGATGTTCGACTCGTCGAGCGGCGCGTCAAGCTCGTCGAGCAGGCAGAACGGCGAAGGCTTCACCATGTAGAGGGCGAAGAGCAGCGCCACCGCGGTCAGCGTCTTCTGGCCGCCCGAGAGCAACGTGATGCCCTTGAGCTTCGTGCCCGGGGGCTGCGCGACGATCTCGATGCCGCTCTCCAGCGGATCCTCGGCCGTCACCAGATCGATCTCCGCCCGGCCGCCGCCGAACAGGATGTTGAACGTGTAGGCGAAGTTCTTCCGGATCTGGTCGAAGGTGATCTGGAACTGCTGCAGCGAGGTCTGGTTGATGTCGTCGATGGCCTTGAGCAGCTGCCCCTTCGCATTGGCCAGGTCGTCGCTCTGGGTTTTCAGGAATTCGTAGCGCTGCTTGAGCTCGGAGTATTCCTCGATGGCGACAAGGTTCACGGCCCCCATCGCACCGAGACGCTGGCGCAGGCCGTCCACCTCGGCTTTGACCTCATCCCAATTGGTCGCATCGAGCGCGGCGAGGTCGGCCTCGGTCGGCTCGCCCTTCGGGCCGCCATTCTTCTTCCGGCGCTTCGGTGTTGTAGGGGCGTCGCTTGACGACGCCCGGGCGCCGTCAAGCGGCGCCCCTACGGTTTCTTCTTCCTCGTCGAGATCCAGCGCCTTGAGCCCCTCGGGCTCGTCGTCGGAGCGCCAGAGCAGCTGTTTCCAGTCGAGGGTGGCGATGTCGACCTGGAACTCGCGGGTTACTTCCTCGGTGAGGAACTGCGCGCGGGCGCGGGTCTCGGCCAGCCTGACCTCGTGCCGGCCCAATTCGGCCTGCGAAGTCTCAGCCTCGTCGCGGATGGAGGTCATGCCGTTCTCGACGGCGGAGATCTCCTGCTCGATGGTGGAAAGTTCGACGCGGATCTTTTCCACGTTCTCCTGCGCGACCGCGAGGGTCGTCACGATCTCCCCGGCGCGGGCCTGCTGGCCGGCGGACTCCTGCTCGAGCTGGGCCACCTGCTCGCTCCAGGTCTCGAGCTCGATCTGGCGTTGGACGAGCAATTCGTCGAGCTGGCCGCGACGGCGGGACATCTCGTTCAGGCCGCGATCGAGCACCTCGACCTTCTGGCGGCGCTCGGCGAGCTCCAGCCGAGCTTGCGCGAGGATTTCCCGCTTCTGGTCGCGGTCGGCGCGTTTTTCCGTGATCGCCGCCTCCGTGGTGGAAATCTTCTGCTTCTGCGCGTTCACGCCGGCCTCGGCCTCGGCCAGCTGCGCCTGCGCCTTCGTCAGGCGGGCCAGGGCCTCGTCGTGGTCGCGCTTCAGGTTGTTCAGCTCGTTTTCCATCCGGACGAGCCGGGTCGAAGCCTCTTCGTGCGCCCGCTGGGCGTTCTTTTCCTCGGTGTGGACCGCCGCGGCGGCCTGCGAGGTGGCGAGCACGTCCTTGCGCTTCTGCTCGAGGGTCTGCTCGGCCTCGGCCAGGGTGGCGTTGATCTGGTCGATCAGGACGCGTTGCTCGTCGTGCGCCTGCGACTCGGTCACGACCGCCTTGCCCGTTTCGCGGAGATCCACCTCGCGCTGGACGATGCTGTTGGCGGGCTTCTTGTGGTGCCCGCCGAAGATCAGGCCGCGCCGGTCGACGAGGTCGCCCTTCGGCGTCGCCACCATGAGAAAACTGAACGAGGGTGTCGCCTTCCAGAATTCAAGGAACGCGCCAAGGTCGTCCGCCAGGTAGCAGGCGGAAAGCACGCTGGCCGCCGGATGGGCGGGATCGAGGTTGGCCACCGCCTCCGTGGCGGGACGCAGGCCCGGCGGCACATCGCCGCCCGAAACCTGAGAGCTGAAACCTGAGACCTGAAGGCAGACACTCCCCGCCTTGTCCGCTTCCAGTTGCGTGAGGATCTTCTGCGCGATGGAGACGTCGGCGACCGCGATGGCCTCGACCGACGCGCCGAGCAGCGCCTCGAGCGCCTTGGCGTATTCGGGCTTGAGCTCGAGTCCCTGCGTGATCGGGGTGAACTTCTGTTCGCCGATGACATCGGACAGGCGGCCGGACAAAAGGGCCTTGGCGCCCTCGCCGAAACCTTCCCACTTCTCCTGCAACTGCTGGAGCAGCTTCAGGCGGGCGGACTTTTGGGCCAGGCTGCGGTCGATCTCCTGCAACCTGCGCTGCGCCTCGCGAAATTTCTGCGTCGTCTCCTGCAGCGCGACCTGGGCGGCCTGCGCCTCGTTGTTCGTGCGGCTCTGCTCGGCGCGGGCTTCCTCGACGCGGGTGCGGACCTGCGCGAGGGCCACCGCGGCGTTCTCGACGGCGGCGCGCAGCTCGGCGAGTTCGGTGGAGAGCTGGTCAAACTTGTTCTGGCTGGTGCGGGCGTCGACCTCGAGGCTGGAGCTCTCGGTGCGGTGGCGCGCGACGGCGCTCTCGACCTGCAACAGCTCGAATTTTTCCTGGCTGAGCTGCTGCTCGGCCTTGGTCAATTCGCCGTCGGTGATGGCGAGTTCGCGGTTGCGGTCCTGGAAGACGGCGTCGGAGCTGCCGAGGAGCGACAGCTGCATCTGCTTGTCCTGTGCGCCGGTGTCGACCTGCGAGGCGAGTTCCTTCAACTGCATCTCGAGTTCGCCGAGATCGTCCCGGCCCGCGTCGATGCGCTCGGTGAGCGAGGTGCGCTTGACCTGCGCCATGTTGGCGGCGTTTTCCGCCGACTCCTTCTGCGAGCGGAGGTCGAAGACGGCCTGCTGGGCGTCCTGCACGCGCTGGTGGAGCGAGGAGCGGGCGGCCTTCTTCTCGTCGAGCGAGCGGGTGCGCTCCTCCAGCGAGGCCCGGCGGGTGTCGGCGGCCTCGCGAAGCGCGGCCACGCGGCCGTCGAGATCCGCGAGCGTGGCGCTGAGCTGGAGATATTGGAAATTGTCGCGGGCCAGAGCGAGGTGGCGCAGGCGGAAGCTCAGGCGCTTGAAACGCATGGCCTTGGCGGCCTGACGCTTGAGGGAGCCGATCTGGCGGGCGACCTCGGCAATGACGTCCGACACGCGGGCGAGGTTCTGATCGGTCAGCGCGAGCTTGTTGATCGCCTCGCGGCGCTGGCTCTTGTATTTGGTGATGCCGGCGGCCTCCTCGAACACGACGCGGCGCTCCTCGGGCTTGGAAGACAGGATCTGGTCGATCTGGCCCTGCGCCATGATCGAATAGCTGGTCCGGCCGACGCCGGTGTCCATGAAAAGCTTGTGGATGTCCTTCAGCCGGCAGGGCTGACCGTTGAAATAATACTCGCCGCCGCCGTCGCGGTTCACGCGGCGCATGATCTCGATCTCGTGGAAATCACTGCCGAGCTGTTGCTCGCATTCGGTCAGCAGCAGCGCGACCTCGGAGAACTGGGCGGCCTTGCGGGTGTCGGCGCCCTCGAAAATGACGTCTTGCATCTTGCCGCCGCGGAGGGCCTTGGCGCTCTGCTCGCCCAACACCCAGCGGATGGCGTCCGCGATGTTGCTCTTGCCGCAGCCGTTGGGCCCGACGATGGCGGTGACGCCAGGCTCGAAACTCAGGGTGGTGTTGTCGGCGAAGCTTTTGAAGCCGTGAAGTTTTAGCGCCTTAAGATGCATTTAGCGTAAGCGGCAAACTAGAGGCGCCGCATTTCCGCGGTGCAATGGAAAAAACACCGCTTTCCCCTCTGAAAATCACCGTCCTTCGCCACTTTTGGGCTGGCCAAAGGGGCAATCCGGTTCCAACCACGCGATCGGGGAGGCGCATGGCCCGCTTATTTCACACTGGGAAGTGAAGACCGGGCGTGATTCCTGCTGAAGTTGTTGGTGTGAAACAATCCAACCCGACAGAAGCCAACGTCCGGTCTTCAACAGACTGTCCGCAGGACTCGTTCCAGTTTCAAGCCCTCGGCGCGCGCCAGGTGGTGGCCGACTTTTCCGGGGGGCGACTGAGCAGCGACGGCGGCGTGCTGTTGCTGCGGGAGCTGGACGGATCCTTGGGGCTGACGCGGAGCGTGGCGGCGTGTTTTCAGGACCGGCGCAACCCGGACTTGATCACGCACACGGTGCCGGAGCTGGTGGCGCAACGGATCTACGGGCTGGCGCTGGGCTACGAGGACCTCAACGACCACCAGAACCTGCGACACGATCCGCTGCTGGCGGCGGCCGCAGGCAAGTTGCAGCCCGCCGACGTGCTGGCTTCGGCTCCGACCTTGAACCGGCTGGAGATCACGGTGGACCGGCCGGCGAGCCGTTACCACAAGATCGCGCCGGCGCCGGACCGGCTCGAACACCTGCTGCTCCAACTCGGCGTGCGCACGCTGCGCCGCCGCCAGCGCGAGGTGATCCTCGACTTCGACGCCACGCACGATCCCCTCCACGGCCGGCAGGAAGGCACGTTCTTCCACGGCTACTACGATTGCCACTGTTACCTGCCGCTGTATGCGTTCATCGGCGACGCCCTGGTCTGGGCGCAACTGCGCACGGCCGACCGCGGCGCTAGCGGGTTCTGCCGGGAGGCGATCCTGGCTTGGTGCGAGGCGCACCGCGTCGATTACGTCATCGGCCTGGCGCGCAACGCGCGGCTGTTCGGGGAACTGACCCCGGCGCTGGTCCGCGCCCGCGAGCAGGCGGTGCTCGGCGGCGGCACCGCCCGAGTGTTTGCCGAGTTCCGCTACCGCACCCTCGACACCTGGAGCCGCGCCCGCCGCGTGATCGGCAAAGCCGAGCGGCTCGGCGACAAGGACAACCCGCGGTTCATCGTGACCAGTCTCACCCGCCGGGGCGACGAACTCTACGAACAGGTTTACTGTGCTCGCGGCGAGATGGAGAACCGGATCAAGGAGCAGCAGGGCGACCTCTTCGGCGAACGCCTCTCCAGTCACGGCTTTGCGGCAAACCAACTGCGCCTGTGGCTGTCGGCCTTTGCCTACGTCCTGATGGAACGGCTGCGCGCGGTGGCACTCAAGGGCACGGCGCTGGCCCAGGCCACCGCCGGCACGATCCGGCTGCGGTTGTGCAAGCTGGCCGCCCGGGTGGAAGTCTCGGTCCGCCGCCTCCGCGTGCGCCTGGCGGAGTCCGCGCCGGTGCAGGCGCTCTTCGCCCATGCTTGGCGGCGCTTGGGTCCAGCCCCGGGCTGACGTTTTGGCCGCTCCTGCCCAAAACCGGCACCTACGCAGTGCCCGGCACGCGGGAGCATGCCTGCGCCCCACGAAAAGCGGGCTCCCGGCCGGCGGCTCGCCGCCGCCGGCCCGTTTGCGCTCCGACCGGATCAACCCAGTGGCAAAAAGCACTCCGAGGTCGCCTGCTTCAGGCTCAGGCAATCCCAGCGTGAAATATCCGGAGTAGTCATACCGTTGGTATATTCTGGTATGACTTTTTTGCCAGTTTCATAGGAGGATTTGGTTACGATCCATTCCCATGAAGTAAATGCGCATAGGTGAGTCTCAACAAGCCCCAAGTGCGCCCTCCTCTGAAAACGCCCCTTTTTGACAAATGCCCAGTCTCAATAATTTGCCCATTTTGGCCCACTTTTCGGCACCCCTAGTATAACGAGAATGGTATAAATCGAGCTTTCCAGCGTGAAAATACTCCTTGGGTATATTCGGGACGAAAAAGGTAATAGCCCGGCTGGTCGCGGCTCTCATGGGCTTTAGCGGAACACAAAAAGCACGCCCCGAAAAGGGCTATTTAGTGGGCACAGCAAGTGCCCCACCGAACTTCTCTTAGACTGTCGACCCCAGATGGCGATGTGGTCAGTTCCGCCCGTGCAGGTCTCCCATCGCGAATCGCCGCACCTGGTCGCAAGGAATGCGTTTGTGGCGAATACCTGCCAGTGGTCGCAGGATCTCACGGGCAATGAGACGATAGATGGTCGGCTTGCTGACGCCGAGAGCGACCGCCGATTCCTCCACAGAATAAATCCGTAGATTTTTCGCATAACGAAAGCGGACCTCGTGCTCCAGATCTCGGATGACTTCGTAGATATCTGATCGGTCATTTCAACATTCGCCAGCAATACACTCGGAATGCAGAGCAACCCCGGTTGGTCTGCACGACATCGTCCCAAGCGTTTGCGAGGGTGTCGCGCTATGATAACTCTCGCACAAAGAAATCGCTGAATCCGCTCTCCAAAACAACGGGAGTAGTAGCCGAACCCAAGTGAAGGCGTCGGTCGGTGAACAAGCCCACCCATTTGCCGTCGCCCCGTAAGTTTATCGTCTTCGGATTTTTATCCAGGTTTACGATGGTCATGAATTTCAAACCGTCTTCGTTCCGTAGAACGTCCACGCGCACCCCTGAGTCAGTCCATTGAATGTCCAAGGTGGACTCAACCCCTGCCCTTCTCAAAATCCCTTGGAGGATACGATCCAGGCCGTCTGCATGCTTTAATCCGCCCTCACCGAGATTGGTGCCGCAATAGTACAAAAAGCCCGCCCCCATCGGCTTTGACACGAAGCATGTTTTCCCGTCGAACGTGCCCTCGACCGTGAGGTCAGTTCCGTTGACGAGCGCAAAACGTTCCGCCCCCCAGGCGACGTGCCCTTCACGCAAAGCGATGGGAAAATACCGGCAGCCGTCGGTGCCGGTTGCAGTCAAAGCCCGCTTCACATCATCCGAAACCGAATCGGCAATCGCGTCTCCATTCGCACCTGTCTCAAGGTGATAGGCCGATGTGGTCTCGTCTTCCCTAATGCCCCACAACTCGGAAAGACCACCGCCCGGCATGACGCGCCCGTGTCGCCCCAAGGTGCCATCATAGCCACCCAGATGGGCTTCGACCAATACCGTGCCGCCGGATCGGACCCACCGGTCAAGATTTGTTAGTTCCGCTTGGGTTAAGTAATAACAGGATGGCAGGATCATCAGTTTCAGCCCTTTCAGATCTCCCAACTCGAGCTCCGACAGCTGCACAAACTTCATCGTGTAGTTCGCTCGATAAAGCCGGTTCACGTAACTTTCGATGCTCTCGCTCAACTGGGTTAGACTGAGATGCTGCGCGTAGTGGAAGAATTCGTTCTTTCGACTCCTCCAAATGCCGATGGTCGCGGAAGGCGCGCGACACGCCAGGAGGGTCGGAAAATAACGCGTCATCTTTTCAATCCACAGGCGCGTCGCTTCCGTCACCGGCCGAGGCGTTCCATCTGGACGAACCAAGCCCCAGGCAGGCGCTTCTCGCCCCAGCACCTCCGAGCGGTATTGCCAGAACATGAAGCCTCGAAAACCAAGCCCGATCTGGGGTAACCAATCACGCAGCAGCTGAGGCAGATGGTTGATCCGTTGGTGCATGTTCAGCATGCCCCCGTTGATGTGACTTTCCACATTGTACATCACCTTGTCACCGGCCGCGGAGAGACTCTGGATCAGCTGCACAGGTTCGGCATTTCCAGAGCAGGCATAGACGGTGGAGCGCGCCACTATCGCCTGGTCGTCGGGCCCTGTCAGCGAATTGAATATCCGCATCGTGTTCGGCACAACGTGTAAGTAGGAAGTATGGCGCTTGTCCTCGCTTTTCACAAGCCGCAGCCGCCATTCGGCCTCGGCTGTCAGAGTATCCTGCTGAAATTCGCGCCAGTCGACGAAATCGACGATGCCGTCCCCCGTCGTCGGCATTTCGACTTCGTGCCATCGTTCGTAGCAGCGCCCCCAAACCGCATTCAGATGCTCGAGCGTCTTGTATTTTCGCACCAACCAGGCGTGAAAGCGATCACGGCAGTTTGGACAATAGCAGACCAAATTGCTCCCGTCCTGGTAGGTCTCAGGCTTGCGAACAGGAAAGGAAAGCTCGGGCTCATTCCAAACATCCCACATTCCCAGCGCAGGATGATCGCGGAAATGTTCAACGGTCGCCAAAAGAAATTTCTCTCGTTCCCGCAGGGCACCAGGATGGCTATAACAGGGACCAGGGGCGCCGCCGATCTGCCGGTGCGCCACAACGCGAGGCTCAATCGGGCGTCCGGCCGCGGTAATCTGCTTTGCATCGGTATGCCGCTCATACAGCCAATGGGGCGAAACATCGAAAATCACGTTGAGATGCACGGCCAATTTTTCGACGTACGCCAAATCCATCAGACGATCGAGGTCGTCGAAGACGAAGCGATCGTTCCGTCGATGTGACCAACGCCACTGGACCCAGTACTTCACGCAATTAAAGCCCAGCGCATGCATCGCTCGCAAATCCCGCTCCCAGCATTCAGGCTCGGGAGTGGGAGCTCGATAGTATTGCGCACCAATCAGGAACGGAAATCCAGTCATAGAGAATTAGTTATCACGCCACCCCATTGGCGGAAACGGATCACCGGCTCGCCACCGGCCGCCGGCTGGTCATCCATCAAAAAGCCGCCGGCGCTCTTTGGCCGGCAGCATATGTCCACGATACGCGATTCGTTGGGGAAAAGGCTGACGTACGCCGAATCCGCCTCAAGCCACCAAGCGTTGGTCATTTCCTCCGGACGGAGAAATAGCGCCACCTTCGTGCCGCGATTTTCCACCAGGAATGATCGGCGCCACGTGGCATCTGAAGAATTGACCCACTCACACAAGGTAGAAACGGCGAGTTCCTCCGGTTTCTGGGCCAGGGCCGCAGCAAAGTACTCGGTTTCTCCGGTGGAGAATGTGTAAAGATTCTCTGTCGGTTGCGCGGCTTCGATTCCCACTGCTGAGAGTCGAACAAAAAACATCTTTCCGTGCTTCTCTTCGATGACGAACTTTACTGGATCGCACTCGATCGCCCCCGATTCGGCTATCTCCATAGTCTGCGCCCGATCGATGAACCGACAACCGTCAAGGCCAAGGACTTCTACACGTAACGAGACCGCCCTCGCCGACCCGCGTTGATGAAGGTAAACCCGACCATGAAACAACGTACCGCGAGAATGGACGAGTTGCCGATAGTCCAATGAGGGATGCAGGTCCTCGAAGGCCAGTCGGGTCCAATAGAAGGCCATTTTCTTCTCGCCGTAATAGTCGATCAGATTTGTACAGGAGACATTCGGCCAAGGCTCGTTCAGCTGCCAGATGATGCTTCCACTGTTGCGTGGCTGGTGCCGTCGATTGGCCTCCAAAATGAACCTCAGGCCCTCGGCCTGAATCCACTGACTACAGTCAACAAACATTCCCAATTCATCGATCTGGCCGAAAAACTCCTTCACCCTGTCCGCCGTGTCCCACCATTCGCCATGATGACGCCACACCAAGCTCTTCACCATGGTAGTTGGCTGCCGATGTTCCTGGCTGAGGAACTTGCTCAAGCTCCGGAGATCGCTGCAACCGTCGACGCCAAACTCAGAATGAAACAGACTATCGGCCTCCCCGTAGAGCTCATAGTGGGTCCGCACGCCCTGATACTTCCAGTGCCCGTGAACGTCGTGCATGACGCCGCGCTGCGGGGTAACATATTCCACGGGCCCAGACGCTGAAGTGGGGAGAAAGAGCCGATGCGGATCATGCTCTCGCACCAAGTCGCGCAACATGGCGAGATTCGTATCCGAAAGCTTGGACGGAACATTGGGGCTTTCCATCAGCTCGTTCCCCCCGCTCCAAACCGCGAGGCATGTATGATTTCGGCGTGTCTTGAGCGATGCGTTCGCCGTCTCCTTGAGCAGATTGAGAAACTCAGGCCTCTGCGACGGGATGTTATCAACGCCCGAACTCGACTGGATAAATTCCTGCCACACGAGGATACCGTGTCGGTCACAGAGATCGTAAAACACTTCTCGTTCAATGACACCGCCACCCCACACTCGAACGAGGTTCACGTGCGACTCTCGCATGCACCTCACGTACCACTCGTAATGGCCCGGTGTAACATTGCCGTAGAGATGATCCAACGGGGTAAGATTTACGCCTTGGATGTGCAGACGACGACCGTTGACGATGAAAGTATAGGGCAGCGCATCATCGGGTCCTCCTTCGTTACGGGAATAGCTCAGCTTCCGAATTCCTACGTACTGCGTACGCTCATCAAAGAGTCGCGTGCCATCCGTTAGAGAAAGATCCAGCCGGTAGAGCGGCTGCTCCCCATACCCGTTCGGGTACCAAAGTCGCGGGTTCGAAAGTCGAAGGACCGTCGCAGCACGCCCCGCCGAATCGACAGGCAACACCCGACTAAGCACCGTTTGGTTCTCAGGATCCACCATGCGGATATCAACCGCCGGTGAATTGGAGCCATCGTCACCGCGATTCTCTAGTTCGATGGAAAGATGAATCTCCCCCGTTCCGTGATTCACATCCGAGTGAACCGAGATCTCGCCGAACGACCAGGCCTCGTGGACCCTAAGCACTGCGTCGCCCCAAATTCCGATGTTCACAAGTCGGGTTGAAAAATCCCACTTGTATCCGAAGCGGCTTTTCTGAGTGAACGTCCGGGAAGTTAGGCCGATTTGCCCCATCTCGTCAGGAACGCCGCGAAACAACAGCTTCAACTCGATCCGGTCGGACTCCGCAAAAAGGTCGGTCACATCAACTGCGAATGGGCGGAACATCCCGCGATGATCGCCGAGATGTTTCTCGTTGGCATAAATACTGACTTCGTAGTCGAGACCCGCGAAGTAGAATTCAAGCTTCTGCCCTGTATAGGCTGGGCGGCAAACCGTCGTCCGATACAACCACCAACGTCGCTCGACCCACTCGCATTTTACGCTGTCACAGTCTCGATACGGATGATCGATGATGCCAGCGCGATAGAGGTCGAAGTGTACCCCGCCAGGAACCGTCGCAGGAATCCATTCGGTAACGCCCATGAGATTTGCCGACGTCTCCATGCTGCGGCCGAGCATAGGCACCCACGGCCAGACGCCTTTCAATTCCCAGGTTTGCGAGGAGAGTGAATGAATGATCATCGCAGCGTGAAATGCGGGCCGACGCCCCTTCCCGACGCCTCCGAGGAAACCAATTCGGCCGGATCACGACAGGATGGATATGATCTGCGTCGGGTTCCGGCTGGCGGCTCGCCTAAGGGGAAAAATGAACGACTGATGATCACGGCGGGGTTGGCGTTTTGTCCGCTGATGGCGGATGCCCCATGACCTGCTTATAGACGCGGGAGAAATGATACGGATTCGAAAAGCCGAGCCGATAGCCAACCTCCTTAACCGACATCTCCGTCTGAGTAAGCAGCTGGCTCGCATACTGAACCCGCAACCTCAAAAGCGCTTTCGCCGGCGAGGTATTCAGTAGACTCGCACAGCGTTGACTCAGAGCCCGCTGGCTTATTCCCAACATCTTCGCGATCTTAGGCACAGAGGGAGAGCTGTGCATGTTTTGTGCAAAGCACTGCCGCAACCGCTCGAGGAATCTTGATTCCGAGGGGACCGGAGCCAGCCAACGGGCAAGCACGGTTGGGGAGAACGCCCTCACTAATCGCCAAAAGAGTTCCGACATTAGCGCGTCCTGGAGATGAGACGAAGACATGTCTCCCTGGGAGGCTTCCCGAGCAATCTTCTCCAAAAGCGGCAGATACATCTCACTGGCCATACGCGTGTGCTGCTGTTCTGGGGGGATATCGCTGCGGAAAAAGCGGACGTCCTCCGCACGTGCTGCGGAATCGGGGAACGAAAAACGCAGACCGGCGTACTCCAGTGGCGGGTTGCAAAAATCTTCATGCCAGTCGCCCGGCTGGACGAGAAGAACCCCATCGTCACTCAGGCAAACCTCACGATCGTTCAGAAGACAGCGATATTTGCCTCGCACGACCAGGATGATCTCGAACTCCCAGTGACGATGACGCCCGAATACATACGGGCGCTTGATCTTGTTTAGGATGAACTGCGTGAAAACGGGCAGACAAAGCGCAGGAGTGTCATCTCCCACCGCGCGGGTAGCTTGAATCAAGTGGGTAATAGCTGGCGTATCCTTGAATCGTGTGCTGGCCGGTTGGGTACGAAGGGGCATGGGGAATCGGGGTGCTGAGGGTTTTGCCAACAGCACTACACTATGGTCCCGATTCTCGCGGGCAAGAGTCCCGCCTATATTATGCATCTTCTTCATGCCACACTCGCAGCGGTGTTACACATATGGCCGCCGCCAACCATGGAGAAGGCCGCCGCCCCTTCCGCATCGATGCTGGACGGCTCCCGCAGCTCACGGGAGGCGAGCTTCGGCGGCGGCCGTACCTCCGCTGAACTACCTACCTGCCAGCTTCCCTCGATCATCGTCACAGCGCCATGCACTGGAACCCCCCTTTGTCCGGATTCAATCAGGCGAGACAGGGTATCCACGGCCAGCCTTCCAATCGTATCAGGATGACGATCGATACCCATCCAACGCCCCACGCCCGGATGGTCGAGAAGAAACACTGGCAGCTCTCTTTTCCAGTGCGGACCCATGACGTCGGCCATCTGCTCCGCGTACTCTGCGCTGCTGATCAACAGTGCGTCCGGCTGATACCGCTTCAGCCACGACACAATGCCCGGACGGGCCAAGCCGACAATCGTGGGCAACACCGAGAGATCGTGAATTTGGTGAGCCATGATCTTTGCAGCTCGATAGGCAGCTTCGTCAAGCGCCGGCATCACCCATCCGATCCGCCGATATCCTGAGTTCTTCAAGCGCACGAGCGCGACTTCCGCATTTTGGGCGTAGTGCGGAACCACTCTGGCAAACGCTAGGTGCCGTGCATGGCAGGCGGTTGAAACCACCGAAAAGCGAGCATAGTCGAAAACTATACCCGCATCAGTGGTTGGTCCACAGGCGGTAAGGACCACTCCCTTCACCCCGCGGTAGAGCAAAATATGAGTAAGGCGGGCGGCCGAGGTTTTACTTGTATCGACGGAAATAAAATCGAGATTGTAGCCAAGATCGGTCGCGCGCTGCCGCATGCCTTCGGCCAGCCGGCCTTGAAACCGCCTATCTTCGGCTTCGTTACCCTTGACCGAAAGGACCGCGACCGTGGCCCTCGTTTGGAACACCTGCCGACTGCGCAGCAAGAACATCAGCCGACCCAATTCCGGATTCGGTATGTATCCGAGGCGTTTTGCCACCCCCATCACCCTCTGCCTGGTCGCACAAGGGATTTTGGGATTTCCCCTCAAAGCGTATGAAGCCGTCGCAAGCGATACTTTCGCCTCTAAGGCCACTGCACTGAGCGTCGCTTTTCCCGCTCCCGAAGCGGACGAAGAGTCAGCTAGAGGGCTGACGGATTCAGGCATACATGACTTCACGGTGCAGGGTATTGTGATTTCAAACTAAGGCCCGGACTGATCCGGTGTGCTGGGGTTTTGTCGTCTGCGATCCAGAACGGTTCATCGATTCGGGTCAGTCCCAGACCAATATCTAAGTCGGCAAGGGAATATCCATTTTCTATCCATTCCTAAGCGCCCCCCTCTGGAAACGGCTCTTCGCACCGCATTTGGGATGTCCATTTCCGCCGGCACGGAATCCCGCTAGGGCCTTGCTCGCTCCGGTCAAACCAAGCCGTCAGCAAGGTGTACCACCCCAAGCCCGAACTCGTTCATGTCATGCGACTCGACGTTCTTTATCGCGTCACTGGAGTTCTGGGCTTGCCTCGAAAAAATGGACCCCAATTCAGGCGGCTTTGATGGTGTTTAGTTTTTGTTGGTTTTCGAACGCCACAGGGGAGAGATAACCTAACGAGCTGTGGCGCCTCGTCGGGTTGTAGAACGTCTCGATGTAATCGAAGACGGCAAGCTTTGTGTTCCGGCGACTGATCGGAATCGATTCATCCAGGCCGGTGTCGGTCTTGAGGGTGCTCCAGAACGATTCCATGGCGGCGTTGTCGTAGCAATTGCCGGCCCGACTCATACTGCGGACGATGCCAGCAGCAGCCAAGGCTTGGATGTAATCCTCATCCACGTATTGGCTGCCACGATCCGAGTGATGGAGGAGTCCTTCGGGTGGGGACCGCCGTTGCAGGGCGTCCTGGAGGGCCGCCAGCACGAGACTGGCGTGGAGGGTCGGGCCACAGGCCCAACCGACGATGCGACGGCTCCAGAGGTCCAGGATGGCGGCAAGATACAGCCAGCCTTCGGCCGTTTCGAGGTAGGTGATGTCCGTGAGCCATGACTGGTTGGGTCCAGTCGGCGCGGGCCGCTGGGCGATGAGGTTGGCGGCAATCGGTTGGGCGTGGCGGCTGTCCGTGGTCCGGGGGCGCCGACCCTGTTTCTTTTTGCCCCGTAGGCCCACCGCCCGCATCAGCCGAGCACACCGGCGCTTGCTCGTTCGCGTGCCCTCCGCCCGGAGATCCTCGACGATCCGCGGCACGCCATAGGTGCCCCGGCTGGCCTGATGGGCTGCGGCTGGCGAGAGCGATAATAGCCACTGGGCGAGACGCCCAGCAGGTCACACAGCATACGGATGGGGTGTTCGCCTTTCATCGTCTCGATCTGGGCATACCGCTCTCGGGCGTTTCGGAGAGGATGCCCAACGATTTTTTTAGGACGCTCTCCCGTTCGCGCATGCGGATCACCTCCGCCCGCAGACGCTCATTTTCCTTCACCGCGTCCTCCAAGGTTTGGGGTGTCGGCCCTCCGTCGCCCGGGCGGGGCGCGTAGAGCTTGCACCACTCGTAGAGCTGCCAGGCTGGCAGTCCCAGTTCCTTCGCCACAGTCTTCGCTGTGCGATCACCGTGCAGCGTCAGCTCCACGGCGTGGCGTTTGTAGGTCTCGTCGAACTTGCGCCGGGGCGTTGCCCCGGATCCTTTGCGGTCTGTCTGGTTCATGGTTGTCCTTATGGCTGCCCAAACCGGCCGACTCCGTGTCACCCGCTGTTTGGTCGCTTCCTGCGGCAAGCTTTATCGCTCCTGTCCTCGGAAGCGACCAAACAGCTGACCCGTCAACGCGGATGTCTATGTCCACTAAATCGAGGCAGTCTCAGGCGATTTAAAAAATGAATGGAAGAAGTGCATCTGAACTTGGATGGCGAAATTCCAATAACCGGGATCATGGCCGCCAGGTCGTTCGATGTAGTCATGCGGTATCGAAAGCCCGATAAATTCCTCATGCAGCCTGTGATTAACGTCGATGAACACGTCACCGATGCCGCAATCGACAATCAGCGCCAGATTCTTTGGACACAACTGCGATGCGAGTTGAAGTACTGAGTGCGAATGCCACACCTCGGCGCTTTCCGTGTAAGGGCCGAGTCTCTTGGCAACGTCCCAGCCGTCTGGAAACGCGCGGATGTCCATGGCTCCCGACATACTCCCGGCGGCCCCGAAGATAAGCCGCCCGATGGATTACTTCAGCGAGGTGGACGCGGAGAAGGGTCGCGGCAAATGTCCTCGTTCAGCCGCACGGCGCGCACTCGTCGTCAGTCGGTGGGCGAGTTCGCCACCGCTGGAAATCGCCTCATGATGAATCTCCAACCGGTCAAAGCTCCGGCCATTCAAGCGGATACTCTCCGTGAATGTTGGAAGATCGCCTGCGCGCCCGCCTCGAGCCACGATGTGAAACGGATTTCCGCCCTCAGGGTGAATCGTCGCCTCGCGGAAGCGGGGCGAGCCGATCACGTATCCCGGATGACCACACGTAAGCGGGAAAATACCTAGCGTCGCCAGCACGTACCAGGCACTCATGGCTCCAGTGTCTTCATCGCCAGGAAACCGCTCCGGCGAGTACAACTCGTCGACAATGCGCCGAACCCAATACTGCGTGCGATCAGGCCTGCCCGCGCATGAGTAAAGCCACAGCACGTGATGCACCGGCTCATTGGAATGCGCATATTGACCGAACGGAACTGACGCCATTTCAGTCATTTCATGGATTTCGTGAGGATAGTGCCCGATCTCAAACCTCGGGGCTTGGGACAGCATCATGTCCAGGCGTCTGACGAACTGGCGGTCACCACCGTGGAGTGAGATCAACCCTGCCGCGTCGTGCGGTACACTGAAGGCGTATTGCCACGCACTGCCCTCGATATAGTCGACCGACCATGAAATGGGAGAGAAGGGCTCCCGCCACTTACCGTCGGTTAGACGACCCCGGAAAAACCCCGTCCGCCGGTCGAAAACATTCCGATAGCTGAGTGCCCGCCTCGCAAGATCGGTCGTTTGCTCGCTCCGGCCAATCGCGCGAGCAAAACGATCAACCGCATAGTCACAGTGCGAGTAGTCCAGGGTACGCGCTACCGAGTGCTCAATCTCGTCTCCAGCAACGTATCCGCGCTGCGCATATGTAGACAAGCCAGCCCGGCCATACCTTTGCGTGCCCGAATCCTCACGCGCGTCCTTGAGGAGGGCACGGAAGGCAATATCTGGCTCGAATGTCCGAATGCCTTTCAGCCAAGCGTCGGCTATCACGGCCGTATTGTGCGAACCGACCATGCAGGCGCGATAGCCTGGACTGGCGCAGTTTGGCAGCCATCCTCCCTCACGGTAGACATTCAGCCAGCCGTCAATCATGTCCGCCAATAGATCGGGGGCGACAATGCTCAGCAACGGCATCAGAGCACGGTATCCGTCCCAAAAACAATGGTCCGTATAGAGCGGACCATCATGCACTTTTCCGTCGAACGGGCTGAAATGCACGCGCCGACCCGAGGAATTCGTTTTGTCCCACCTGCGCGGAAAGCAGAAGCAACGATAGAGGCTGCCGTAGAATGTCCTTAGCTGGGTCAGCGTAGCACCTGCAATCCGGATCGTTCCCATGCGCTTTTCCCAGAGGCTTCTGGCTGCGTCCAGCGTCTCGGCAAACGGCGCGCGTCCCAGCTCACGGCGCAACGCGAGAGCCGCCTGATCACGATCGATAAAGGATGTGCCGATCCGCGCGGACACGACGCCGTCTCGAGGCCGCTTCAACTTGACCCAAACGCCGGTGCCCGGCGACGACGTTTCCGGTGGCACGGAGGGCAATGCAAATCGCCCAGAAGCTTCAATCTTTGTGTTCAGATGGACGGCGAAGTGCGCCTTAAAGTTGTCCGGCACCCCACCCTGATTCGACGTCGAAAATCCGAAGATAAGCCTCCCCCTGTGATCGACCTGCACGGCTTCACCTCGCCCCGGATGAAATGCCAGCCAAATCTCCCCGGGTGAGTGAAACGTGAAACGCAAGTGTCCGCCATGCAACGTGGGGGCAATCTCCGCGACGATGTTGTAACGCAGCAAGTGGGTGCGAAAGTAGTGCGGTCGCGCCACCGTCGTGCATTTGTCGTACGATGAATCGACGATGCCTGACCGGTCCGGCGCATCCGGACCGCTCGCGATCGTCACGAGAAACTCACCATAGTCTCCGAGCCAAGGGCTGGCCTGGCGCGTCGCACGAAATCCCTGGAGTTTTGCCGCCCGGCGATCGAAAATCCACCGGCCGGAAGCGGACTGCGGGGTAAAGCCAATCGTGCCATGTGGAACAGTGACCAGCGGCAGAGTGTTCCCGGTCGAGAAATCATGATCCGAATCCGTCCCCTGCATCGTGTCGACACAGTCGAGCGGGCTCACCGCTTTGAACGAAGATGGCGAAGTCGTCGGCATGGCTCCTCCTCTACCTTAGGTTCTGTTGTAAGAACGCCTTCATATCCTGAATCATCGTTTCGTGCTCATTCCGGTAGTCCGTCTTGTGCCGCAGAACGCAAAGCCCACCGACAGACTCGACCTGGCGGCGAAACGGCGGGCCGAATGAGGGGTGGTGACCAATTCTCGAAGGCTCGTCGTCAGGTAACAGGGGAACAGCCGGATCACTGTAGTACAGGAACATGGGGGGGCAGCCCGCACTCACATGCTCGATTGGCGATATCTCCCGATAGAGTTTGAACGCCTCGGCCGAGTAAAACTGCTCGGGGGGCAGCTGAAACAGAACCGGCAACAGTTCGTGGCGATCGACATCTCCGCCGACGTTGAGCCGGACAAACCGCGGATCGTATGAGGTCTGCGCATCCCACACAAAGGCACATGAAACACGAGTCGACTGCCGAGCGATCGGATCGGGCGACTTCGGCTCCTCGAGATCCTTGCGGCAAGCAAGCCACAGCGCTGCGGTCGCGCCCGCCGATCCGCCGCACAATCCGATCCGCTTCGGATCGATATTCCAGCGTGCCGCAGTAGCCCGAAGGAACTGCAGCGCCCGCGCTGCGTCCAACATCGGTCCCGGGAGCGGCAAACCCGGCCCGCAATAGCGATAGTTGATCGCCGCGACCGCACACCCGATCTCTCGGAGTGCATGAATCAACTCGGCCCAGATGATTTCCTTGGAGTCCGAGACAAACCCCCCACCGTGGATGAAGAGCACCAAAGGCGCCGGCGTCGGGCCTACCGCCGTCCATACATCGAGGACGTGACGGGCGTGCAGGCCATAGGGCACCTCTCGGACAGTGGGGTCTGGTTTTTCCATTTTAAGGGTTCGCGATCCCTCCCGTCGAATGAGGAACGACGCGTGACTCTATATGCTTGGTGAGTATGAAGCCCCGGCGACCAAAGGCACGCCGCATATGATACCGCAGTACGACACCGGCATATCCTTTTCGGCATCCCAGGCGGCCATAAAAAAGGGCATCCGCGCGCTAGCGGATGCCCAATGCAACGGGGCGCGTTTCGCTCAATTCAGCGTGATGCTGATCTGCCCAAGCTGGGGCGAATAGGCGTAGGCCGTATCGGTGAACTCAATCTTCAGATAGACGATAGTGGCCGGGAGATCAGCCACCGGCGTGAACGTGGTGGAGTACCAGCCGCCCGCGGCCGCCACCGGGGTGGTATAGCTGCTGGCGACCAATGTCCACGTCGTTCCATTCGGAGAAGAATAGAACTTCACTTTCGCCAGATCGGAGGTCGAGAATTTGTAGAGCGAGGCGGAAAAGCGCTTACAGCTTGTGGCGTAGTAGGTGACGCTTCCCGTGCTCGTGTTGCTCCGCTTGAAGCGCGAGCTGTCTCCGCTGAAATAAGAAGGGTTTGTGGTATCCAGGCCGATGTTTGAGGTATAGGTATACGTTAACTCGTCGTTGTTGCACGGATCAGTGAGCCCGGTGTTCGACACGTTGCCGTTATATGCGCCCCGATTCGGAACCCCCGCAGGGTATACGGGATTCAGCCAGAAATCGTAGCCGCCATTGTCTGCGACAAATACACCGGAGTTTCTAGCCGGAGAGGTTGACTGCAACTGAAACCCATCCGCCGTACTCCGCCCATCGCCAGCCGTGGTAGGAGACACAAATTGAGGATCGGTAGTCAGTTTATTTGCGTCCGCAGGCTCGTTGGCGGGATGATTGCCGTAGAAAATATTATGATCAAAAGCGCCGTATTTAACACCAGACACCGTTGGCAGAAGGTAATCACCCGACCCCATATTATAGATGATGTTGTTCGTGAAGTTGTAGTTGATCGCGGCCGAATCACCATCCGCGTAAATGATATTCACCGCGCCATCGCCTGAAGCGACGTAGATCGTATTGTTATAGATGTTCGTGTTAGGCGGCGTTCCCCATGAGAAAACGAAGACGCCTTTCGCCGTTCCCTCATGCGCACTGACATTGTAGCGCACGGTCACGTTGGAGTTCACACCGCCCATCATAAGAAGGAACCCACCCTCGTTATGGTGGCTGTAGTTGTATTGAATAAGCGTGTTGTCGTTGCCGAGGTCCACATCAAAGCCCTGCCCGTCGGTGTCGTTTGTAAGACAATATGCTGACTCGTTGTATTGGACGATTGTGTCGGCCGAACGGGTCGGCCAAATTCCAGCGGATGCATTCGCGTTGAAACCGGGAATTGATTTCAAACCCGCAACGCGACTGATGTTGTTCTGGATAAGCCCGCCGACAAATCCGAACGTCAGAATGCCGTCGCCATCCGAGTTGGTGACCGTGTTTCCCTGCACCAGCAGCCCGGTGCCCATTTTCGTCCGATCCAGCGTGTAGGGGTCGGTGTTATAGTACCTGTCCTGCCAGACAACAATACCCGAGCGCCCACAATAGTCGACGGTGTTGTTCTGGACGGTAACGCCGTTGAATTTTCCGTTGGCGCCGATCGCATGGACGGAAATGCCGCCGTTAATATGCGGATCTAAAGTCGTGCAATTGAAGGCACCGTTCACGTTGTGCACGTAGTTGTTCTGGATCATGATCCCGCTCTTCACCGCGTCCGCATCGACCAGAATTCCGTAGCGAGCGACGCCACCGACGGTCGCGGTACCGACATTGTTCGTGCCCGAATCATTGGTGACCTCAAGATCCTGGATCACCCAGTAGCTCTGGTTGTGCAGGTACACCGCGGCGCCGGAGGCCAAGCTCCCGCCGTTGATAATGGGGCGGTTACCCGTTCCGTAGGCACCGACGGTGATCGTACTCGTGGAAGTCCCCGATCCCTTCGGGTAAAGCTGCCCGGACCAAGTGCACCCCCGCTTCATCAGGATCTTGTCACCGGAAGTGAAGGTCACGCCATTCACCTTCGTGAGGGTCTTCCATGCAGCGCCCGTGCTTTTCCCGTTGTTCGAATCATTGCCGCCCACTGCATCGACATAGTAGGTGATGTTGGTTGCGAACGCCGACGTGACCAAAGCCGCGGCAAAAGACGCCGCAGCGAATAGCTTACTCAATCCAGTATGGTTTTTCATTGGGGTTGAAATGTGGAGGCGACCGGACAACAGCCCGGCCAACATCCATGAGGTGAACTAGGACACCCCAACCTACCGCATGCTGACCCTCAGTCCCAGTGAGAGGAAATATCTCAATCTGGAGTTTCAATATCTTTTCCGGCAAGCAGCGCCGCGCCCATCCACAGTCAATCCTTGCTCACGATCACTCGAGTATCGGGGCTGCGATGAGCCACCAGGCGGCAACCCGCAGGCAAACGGACCTCGTATTTCCACCGCGATCCCGACGTGAAGCCCGCCACTTCGACCACGCCCCACGGCGTCGGTACGCTGCCCGACATGCTCGCTAGATCACCCGGGAGCGGATAGAAATAGATCTCGCGCGATCCCGGTGCACCGGGCGTTACCCCCAAGATCGCGCTGCTGAGAAAATACGTAGGCGCCGCAGACCAACCGTGACAGTGGCTTCGACTCAGCCGCCCGGTCGACAAGGTCCACAGTTCCCAAAAAGAAGAGGCTCCCTTTCCCAGCATGAAACCCCAGTCGCGCCGGATGAGGTCGAGCATTGATCGTCCATCGCGCCACCGGGCGAGCAGTTCCAGCTGAAAAAAGACAAAAAAGGGACTGCCTGCCCGCACGAAGCCCTCTGGCGGGTACTCAACCAACTCGCGGCAGCGACTTTCCTTTCTCCCGGTTGCTACTCCAGCGAGCAACGCCGCTGCCTGCGTCTGCTGGCTACGCACTTTGCCCATACGACCGTTCGGAAGCAGACAATCGGCGTACGCGCAGCGCTCGGCGTCCCAAAGGATGCGATTGATGGCAGCACTCATTCGCTTGGCCCGATTTTCCCACTTGCTGCTCTCCCGCATTCGACCAAGCCAGCGGGCCAGTTCCGCCGCCTCACGAAGCGCGAGAACCGCCAGGCAGTTCACATGCGTCACGGTTCCATCCGCCGGCGTTTCCATTGCGGCCCAATCAAACAGATTCCACGCTCGCATTTGGAAAAGCCCGTTGTCGCCAATGTGCGCCTCGATTCCAGCGGCACTGGTCACCACAGCACGGAAGACCTCTTCCGCGCCAGCTCGGTCACCGGACCACCAATAGTATTCTCGACATGAGCGCATCCAAAGAAAACTCCAAGCAGGCAGAACGTTCTCCCATGCACTAGGCACGTGGCTCGGCACGATAGGAAAATGTTTAAGTCCTTGAGCGGCTTGCTTGAGGCAATGCAGCCACAGTCGGGAATCGCCGTTAACCACCCAGTCGACCAGGGCCTCGTTGCGTGCGTCACCGACCCAGTGCGTCTGCTCGTATGTTGGGCAGTCCGTGTAGGTGTCCTCGGCACACCAACGCATGGTATCCGCGCCAATGTCTCGAATCCTGGTCACTAACTCGTCGGAGCAGCCAAAGGATCCCTGGCGGCGTTGCGGATAAGTGCGTACCGCAACGCCGATGTCGTGAATGCGCACAGCCCCTGTCAGATTTCTCAACGTCATCCAAGTATACTGCATTCCTCGTCTCAATCTGCTCCGATAGCGTTGTCGGCCCTCGCGACAGATATAGCGCATCGTATTGTTCATTCCCGTGGCAATGTTATGCCGTCCGTCCGGTTGAATGAACTCGAAGCCGTGCAAATCGACGATCACATCCTTTGGCGCCTCGATATCGAATTCGTAACACCCAATCATCATGCGCTCAAAATCCAAGAGGAGTCGTACATCGTTCCCCGGCGCCGGAGGCTGGATCATCCATCCCCTGCCTCCAGTCAAGGCCTTGGCCTCCGGTACCGGGAGTTGCTTCACCGTGGTATCGCCGCACCAACTTGCGAAGACGTCCGACTGCACTAGATGCTCGGGCGGAATCGGACGAATCCATGCTGGATCTTTTGGACCGGCTAAAGCCGAAACATCGCCTTTGCCCAACGCCCGCGCCACTCGCTCCGTAGCCCCCGGTGGGAATTTCGTCGCTTGGACCACGCGAGGATAGTCTACATGCCCTTTCATCGCCTTCCGCTGAGGCGGACTCAGTGGAAACGGCCCGGCGAAAGCCCAGGCCGTGCCCCCTCTCCTCCCGCGCCACGCCCACCGCAACGCCGACCTGGCCCGAACAGCCAGCACAAATACCGGCAAATGGACCCCACCCGCTGGCAAATCCGCTGCCATGGCGTCGTGATAGCCGGGATATGGGATGAGAATTCGGTTCCATCCCCGGCGCAAACAGACCGTCTGAGAGATGAAATCCTTGTCGGCGGGAAGGGATATGGGTGACACCAACGCTGCGTTTACCCAAAACGGGCCGCTGTGATGGTGCGGTCGAATGAAATCCACAACTTGCACCACTGCGCTATGGACCTGAGTCGTTAAAAACCCTCGAACGAAACAGAAATTCGCTGAACGGTCGCTTGGAGCGAAGCACGTCTTCAACGAAATGTTCCAAACGAACTCCGGTGGCCGCACCTCCTCCATTCCATGAACCGAAACCACATTCGCACGTTCATCCTGCAGGAACGGGATGCTGCGCGGCGTCAACCCCGCGTGTGACGGGCGAACTACGACAGACGCCGACCACTTTGGAAGATCGCGCGGAGTCGCAAGCCAACCGTCGTCCAACCGCGCATCAAACTGCTCCTCATATCCCTGCTGGACGGATATGCGGGGAACATTTGAGACTTCCGCCGGCACTGTTGCGGTTCTCCATTCGGGACTCGTCTCGTCAACGATCTGTCCGTGCCGGTCAAGGATCCGCGCAGTCAGACCGGGATCTGCCGCGAGGTACTGGAAATTCCCGTCAGCCCAATGATTGACCAGGACCGCGATGCAGTTGGGCCCATGGCTCAACCAACGAGTCAGGTCGTATCGATCATAACTCCAATGCTCAGGCCAGGCTCGCGCCGGACCGGAGCCCGCGAAGGTGCCATTGACCCAAAGCCAGTAGCGTGAATCGGCGGAGATTTCTAGGCTCAGCTCATTTCGCTTGTTCAGCTTCAGCATGCGCCGAAATCGAACGAACGCATTCGAAACGGGTGGCATCGACCCGTTCCATATCCACGGCGTCGTCCATGGCCGGTGCCTCTGAACGCGTTCTGTCTCGCCGACCGCTCTATTCTCCGGCATTTCGGTGTTCGGTAACCGTGCCATCGTCGGCATGGTTGACACTCTTAGAGCGAATCTGGCGGAAGAAGCTGCCAATATCGCGGAGTCCACCCCAGCCAAACCACACGGCCGTCAGTGCCGCTATGCAGAACGGGACGCCAAATCCGAAAACGCCCCAGAAGACACCCCACTGCGAGATGGACCAAGGCGATACAAGATTCCAAAGCGTGCCAACAATGCCGATCAGGCACATCACCACCGTGAAAAGAAATAGGGATACGGAAACCCAGCGGTCGCCACGGGAGAAATCGTCGTCAATTCCGAGCACGCGTCGCCACCACGGCATGCTGCCGCGTTGATCATTCGCCCCACGCTCGTTTCGATGCAACATTCCGTCGAGGTCGAAGGGCGCGTCATGCGACATGAGCGATACCACGATATACAACATGCTGCAGGCGATGGTCACCACGAAGAAAATCTGCAACCCATTCAAAGGGAAACGCGCACCATACACTTGACGAAGGAGGATGCCTGCGGTGGAAAGCATCATCCCCGCGACTACCGAAGTCCAGGCCCCGGCGGAGGTGCCGCGGCGCCAATAAAGCCCTCCAACAATCGCGGCACCCGCACCGGCCACATAAATGCCGGTCGTGAGTTGGAACCACATCACGATGTACTCCGTCTGCCGGAAAAGACTGCCGAAAATGAATACAAATGTGGCCACGCCGACCACGGCCCAGCGCAGCACCCGGACGTGCTGCCCCGGCTCGAACGGCCGCCGGCGCAGGGGCGCAAGCACGTCCTGGACAAAAATGGAACTCCATGAATGGAGATGCGTCGAGTCCCCGCCAAAGATACCCATCACCATGGCCGCACAAAAGAGTCCCAACACGCCAGTGGGCAAGAATTCCGCGACCGCCACCGGGACCTCCATCTGTTGACGGATCTGGGGATTGTCGATCGCGGCAAGCGAAGCGGCGTGGTTCCCCGCCCTGTGCGCAAACGAAGGATGCGACATCCACGTTACCGCACAAACGGCAAGAAGGGTCACCGCGGCGGTTTTCGACATCTCGGGCAAGCGAGCAAGCATCACACCCATTCGCCCCTCGTGAGGCGTACGGGCCGCCGAGTTATATGCACTCGAGTTTTGAAGCGCGATCGACCCGTAGATCCCGACGAACGTGCCCATAAGGATGAACCATACATTGAAGTCCTTCAATCCACCCGAATCCATCGGATTCAGGAGGGATTGACCGGAAGGCGCGGAACTGAGCGTCTCCGCGATCTGGTGCCAGTCGAAGGTCCACAACAACGCGATCAACACCACTACAAATACAATCTGCGTGAAAAGGCCCTCCAGGCAGTTCGTGACGAGAACCGTGATGACTCCGCCGGAAAGAGTCATCAGAACCGTGAGGGTAAGCAGCAGTGCCATCAGCAGGATGTTGGTCGGCACCGCGTGACCAAACAAATCCAGGTGCGCGGGCAGTCCCAGAAGATAGACAAGAAAGCGAGCCCCGACCGCGGGAATGATTCCGAAATTCAGGATACCCGAAACAAAGCCCAAAATGCCGGTGAAGACACGAAAGCCCTTTCCGTACCTCATTTCGAAAAACTGCGCCAAAGTCATGGCCCGGGTCTCGCGGAATCGATAGTAGAAAAACCCGGACATAGCGACGACCAATCCTATTGGCCAGTTGAGCCACGACCACCAAAGGGTCGTGAACCCCGAATGCCGATAGACCTCAAAGAGCGCCACGAAAACGACCGCCCCGGCCTGGAGCTCCCCACGAGCAACACTCAGCAGATAGCGCCCGGCCAATCGCTCACCCGTCATATAGCCGGCAACGCTCTTTAATGACCGTTGCGTATAGGCTGCCACGCCCACGATCAGAACCAACGGGAGGAGCATAAAGAGCCAATCTAACGGATGCATAGGAGGGGCGGGAGGTGGGTTTGGGACCTAGATCGAGAAAACGCGCGCGGCCCAAACCTCAGTTCGGAATGGGCCGCGGCGAATATGTTGATTGAGATTAGAATTTATAACGAGCGGAGAACGCGAAGCCCCGGGGAGTGCCCCGCTGCCACGCGGCCTCGTTGGCGCCGGTGTAGTAATCCTCGTCAAGGAGGTTGCGGACGTTGAGCGACAGGCTCAGCAAGGGGTTCACCTCGTAAAAGAACGCGGTATCCCAGACGATGGCGTCAGGCAACTTCGGGAAATTGCGCGTGGCGATGCTGCCATTCGTCCAGACGTGGCGATCGGCCGCCCAATTGAAGCCCACTCCCAACCCAAAGCCCTTGAGGCCGCCTTCCGTAAACGAGTACTTCGCGAAACCCTTGCCCTGATGCCTCGGCTGCCCTTGCAAAGGCAGGCCAACCCGGGTCGTGTCGGTCGAGTCATGGGTTTCGCCGGTGGCGTAGGAATAGCTTCCGATCACCTGCAGGTTCTTGGAAATTACGGCGATGCCAGAAATCTCAAAGCCCTGCGATTCCTGGGCACCGATCTGTCGGAAGAATCCCGGCCGCGTGGGATCAGCTTCAACGATATTCTCACGCTTCAGTTTGTAGGTGGACAGGTTCACGGAAGCACGTCCTCCGAGCAGAACGGCCTTAACACCGACTTCCCTCTGGCGCCCCAACTCCGGCTTGGCCTGAGACCCGTCCGGGTTGACGTTCGTCGCAATGATGTACGCTTCGCTGAAACCGGCGTACGCACTCACATTCGGGGCGATATTGTACACAATGCCACCTCGCGGCA
>Ga0255338_1001334_pt1 | contig 47868 bp, 41 predicted proteins | sample MeOH1_35cm_T4_19_FD_203715 | JGI IMG/M metagenome (GOLD analysis project Ga0255338, IMG submission 203715) | Sandy soil microbial communities from University of British Columbia, Vancouver, Canada - MeOH1_35cm_T4_195 | ecosystem: Engineered > Artificial ecosystem > Sand microcosm > Unclassified ...
GCATCATCGCCACCGAGCACGTGCCCTTCGGCGGGGTCAAGCAGTCCGGCCTGGGCCGCGAGGGCTCCAGCCACGGCATGGACGAATACGTCGAGATGAAGTACCTGTGCGTGGGCGACGTGCTGAAGTAGGCGTCTGGTCACTACGCCGTTCCCCGTTCCACCATTCGGGCTGAGCCTGTCGAAGCCCAGGCGGGCGCCGCGCGCCCTTCGACAAGCTCAGGGCGAACGGGTATTGTCGAGTGCCCGGCAAAGCTCTCAAGCCACGTGAATCCGAAGGACATTCTGCGCTGGTGCGCGTTCGCTGCGGCTTACTTCACGCTGCAGGCCATCCCTACGGCCCTGTATGGCGACAGCCCGGCCTTGCGCGGTGGCAATGCGGTCGCTGTCTTCCTGCTGCTGCTTGAGCCGCGCCGCCACTGGCCGGTGCTGGGACCCATGTTGTGGCTCGCAGCCGGCGCGGCGCGTGAGATCACGCACGCCACCAGCCCATGGCTGGTGGGCGGGTCCAATTCACTGGAAGTGCTGGCCGTGGCGGCCGTCCTGCATGGCGCCCACGGCCTGAGCAGCCCCTGGTACGGCAGCCGGCAGCTGCCGCGGCTGCTGCTGGCCGCCGGCGCCGTCCCGGCCCTCACTGGCGCGGCCGCCGCCGCGGCCCTGCAATCCGGCGCCGGGCTGCCGTTCGCGGGCCAATGGCTGGCGTGGTACCTGGCTTCCGCCCTCGCCTACGTCACCCTCACACCGCTGCTCCTGAGCCTGACGAACCCGGCACCGCGCAGCGGGCCTGCCGAGCCGGCGCTGGGGCGGCGCATCGCCGGGATCGTCCTGATCGCGGCGGCCTGCGTGGGCCTGCTGCGGCAGGAGCTCTATGCGCCCCTGGTGCTGCTGTCGTTCCCGCTGGTCGTCCTGTGCACATGGCGCTACAAGCTGCTCGGCGCCACGACCGTGGTCGCCGTGCTGGCCGTCACCGGCGGATGGTTCGCCTCGCGCGGGGTCGGCGCGCTGTTCCATCTGCTGCCGTCCGGAACCGGCATGCCGGCCAGGATCGAGGTCCTGCAGCTCTATCTGGGCGCCACCGTCCTGTGCGGCCTGCCATTCGCGGTCTTGCTGGCCGAACAGGACAAACTCTGGTCCCAGCTGCGCCGCAAGAGCGATGCGCGCGCGGAATTCCTGGCCGCCATGAGCCATGAGATCCGCACGCCGATGACGGGGGTGCTCGGCATGGCCGACCTGCTGGCGGCCCAGGACCTGACACGCCAGCAGCGTCGGTACGTCGACTCGATGCGCTCGTCGGGCCGTCACCTGCTGAACGTGATCAACGACATCCTTGACTTCACTCGCATCGAAACGGGCCAGCTGCTGCTGGAGACGATCGATTTCCGCATGTCCGAGCTGGTCGAGCAGGTGCGCTCCCTGATTCATCCCATCGCGCTGGAGAAAGGCCTTGCGTTCGACGCCCGGCTGGCGCAGGGCTCGCCGGACGTGGTCCGGGGGGACCCCACGCGCCTGCGGCAGATCCTGCTCAACCTGGCCGGCAATGCCGTCAAGTTCACCTCGCGGGGCAGGGTCGAGCTGCAGGTTTCCGGCGAGGCCGGCGCCGCCGGCTGGGTGCGGTATCGCTTCCAGGTGCGCGATACCGGCATCGGGATCCCTGCCGACAAGCTGGGCATCCTGTTCGCCCCCTTCACCCAGGCGGACCGCAGCATCGCGCGCGAGTACGGCGGCAGCGGACTCGGGCTGACCATCAGCCGCCGGTTGGCCGAGGCCATGGGCGGGTGGATCGACGCCACCAGCACGCACGGGCAGGGCAGCGTGTTCACCGTCGACATCCCGTTGCTGCCGGGCACCGCCGCCCCTCGCGGCGCCGCCGAGCACGAAGCGCTCGCCGCCTCCCGGCCCCAGCGCATCCTGGTCGCGGAGGACGTCCACACCAATCGGGACATCCTGCGGACGGCACTGACCGCGCGAGGACATCACCTGGTGTTCGCACATGACGGCGCGGAAGCGCTCGCAGCCGTACAGCGGGAGCCATTCGACATGGTGCTGATGGACGTGCAGATGCCGGTCATGGATGGCGTCGAGGCGACGCGGCGCATCCGCGCCCTGACCAGCGAGGTGCGGCACATCCCGATCATCGGCCTGACGGCCAACGTGATGAGCCAGGACCAGGCGAGCTACCTGGGGGCCGGCATGGACGAATGCCTGACCAAGCCGATCGAATGGGACCAGCTGGCCGCGGCGATCGCGCGCCACGCGGCTGCGGCAGCCGGCCAGCGGCCCCCGCAGCCGCAGGCCGCGGCGCACCACGTGCGGGCGCTGCCCGGCATCGACGCGCCGCTGCTGGACGAGCGCCAGATCGCTTCGCTGCGCGCCCTGGGGGACGAATCGTCCTTCATGCAGCTGATGCAGCGCATCATGGGATCGGTCCAAGGAGCCGTGGACGAGATCAGCGCGGAGGCGACGACGGGGCCGATCGGCGCCACGGCGCATCGCCTGAAGGGGTCGGCCGGCATGGGAGGCATGAGCCGCATCAGCGCCCTCGCCGCCTCGCTGGAGGACGCCTGTGCCAGGGGAACCGAGGTCCGCGGTCTCGTGCAGCAGCTGACGGACGCGCTTCATGAGACGCGCGCGGCCCTGGTGGCCAGCGGCACGCTGCAGCCATGACGCATCGGCCTGCAGAGCACGCACCCGAATCGCCGTAGAATCGCCACCTGAACCGCGGGCGTCGTTCAATGGCAGGACCTGAGCTTCCCAAGCTCAAGACGTGGGTTCGATTCCCATCGCCCGCTCCAATACCCGGACAGCCGCCGCTTGGCGGCTGTCTTCGTTTGGCGGTGCCGACACCGCAGCCCTCGCCGCCAATGCGCTGCGCGCCCGCGGTGGCGCCGCTACACTGCTGCTTTCATTCTTCGCCGCCGCCTTGAAGATCTTCTACGGCTGGCGCATCGCCGCGGCGGGCGCCGGCCTCCAGTTCCTCCATGCCGGCCTGCTGCTGCAGGCCTTCGGCGCCTACGTCGCCGTGCTGTCGCAGGAGCTGGGATGGAGCAAGACGGCGCTGTCGGGCGGCGCCGCGCTGCAATCGTTCGAGGGGGCGCTGATCGGCCCCGTGCTGGGCTGGGCGATCGACCGCTTCGGCCCCAGGCGAATGGTGCAGACCGGCATCGTCGCCTTCGGCCTGGGCTTCATGGCGCTCAGCCGGATCGAGACCCTCGGCGGCTTCTACGCGGCGGTGCTGGTGATCGCGCTCGGGGCCAGCCTGTGCGGCTACTTCCCGCTGTCGGTGGCGCTGGTGCACTGGTTCGAGCGGCGGCGCGCCCGCTCGCTGTCGCTCATGAGCCTGGGGCTGGCCGCCGGCGGGCTGGTGGTGCCGCTGGTGGGCTGGGCGATGCAGCAGCACGGCTGGCGGGTCACCGCATTCGCCTCGGGCGTGGTGGCGATCGCGCTCGGCTGGCCGCTGGCGTCGGTGATCCGCAGCCGGCCGGCGGACGTGGGCGAGACGGTCGACGGGCTGCCGCCCGCGCCAGTCGAGAGCGGCTCCGCGGGCGATGCGCCGCCGGCGCGCGAATACACGGCGCTGGAAGCGTTGCGCACGCGCGCCTTCTGGCTGCTGGGGCTGGGTCATGGCCTCGCGCTGCTGGTGGTGACGGCGGTGAACGTGCACGCGATCTCGCACATGAAGGAGGGGCTGGGCTATACGCTGGCGCAGGCGTCCTTCGTGATCACGCTGATGACGCTGGCGCAGGCGGGCGGGATGCTGCTGGGTGCGGCGATCGGCGACCGGGTGGACAAGCGCCGCGCCGCGGCCGCCTGCATGCTGATGCACGCGCTGGGGCTGTTGCTGCTCACGTACGCGGCCAACCCGGCGATGATCGGCGGCTTCGCCATCCTGCACGGGGTGGCGTGGGGCTTGCGCGGGCCGTTCATGCAGGCGATCCGCGCCGACTATTTCGGGCTGCAGGCGATCGGCATGATCATGGGACTGTCGGCCTTCATCATCGCCATCGGCCAGGTCGGCGGGCCGATGATCGCCGGCGCGCTGGCCGACCTGACCGGTAACTATCGCAGCGGCTTCACGGTGCTGGCGCTGATCGCGGCCGGCGGCTCGCTGATGTTCCTGCTGGCCAAGAAGCCGCCGCCGGCCGGGACCGCGCAGCCCCTGCTGGCCGGATCGGCCTGAGTCAGTGGAAGTCGCGGCTGCGGTTCGCACCGCGCCCGAGCCGGCCCAGCAGCGGCGTGAGATCCTTCAGGCGCTGCGCCACCAGGTTGCGAACCTGGCCGCCGCTGTCCACGTCGCGCTGCCAGGTTCCCTCCACCGCCAGCAGCCTGGCCTTGAGCACCTCGTCGCGCTGGCGTTCGCGCAGCGACTTCCAGACGATGATGTTGACCGGTCCGGTCTCGTCCTCCAGCGTGATGAAGATGGTGCCGTTGGCGGTGGCGGGCTGCTGCCGCACCGTGACGATGCCGCAGGCGCGAACCTGGCGGCCGTTGGGCACGTCGTGCAGCTGGCTGGCGGTCTGCAGCTTCATCCGCGCCAGCCGCGGGCGCAACAGGGCCAGCGGATGGCGGCGCAGCGTCAACCCGAGCGACTCGTAGTCGAACACGATCTCCTCGCCTTCCGGCGCTTCGGGCAGCGCCAGCGTCGCCTCGTTGAGCGGGGCGTCGCGCAGCATCCGGGTCGGCTGCCGGAAGGCCTTGGCATCCCAGACCTGCTGGCGCCGGTGTCCCGAGAGCGAGCGCAGAGCATCGGCCGCCGCCAGTGCGTCGAGGTCCCGCGCGTCGATCCCGGCGCGCAGGGCCATGTCCTCGGTGCTCGCGAACGGACCCTGCCGCCTGGCGTCGACCACCCGCTGCGCGCCGCCCTGCGTCAGGCCCGCGACCAGCCGCAGACCCAGCCGCACTGCCGGCCGCGAACAATTCAAACAATTGGGGTCAGACCCCGATGAATCGGGGTCTGACCCCAATTTTGAGTCCCAGTCGCTCACGCTCACGTCGGGCGGCAGCACCTGCACGCCGTGCCGCTTGGCGTCCTGCACCAGCTGCGAGGGCGAATAGAAACCCATCGGCTGCGAGTTGAGCATGGCGGCCAGGAAGCATTCGGGTTCGTGGCACTTGAGCCAGCTGCTGTCGTAGGCCAGCAGCGCGAAGCTGGCGGCATGGCTTTCCGGGAAGCCGTATTCGCCGAAGCCCAGGATCTGCTGGAAGATGCGCTCGGCGAATTCGGGCCGGTAGCCGTTCCTGCGCATGCCATCGATCAGCCGGTCCTGGAACTGGTGCACGCCGCCGCGCCGCTTCCAGGCGGCCATCGAGCGGCGCAGCCGGTCGGCCTCCTCGGCCGAAAAGCCGGCGGCGATCATCGCGATCTGCATCACCTGCTCCTGGAAGATCGGCACACCCAGGGTGCGCTCCAGCGCCGGCTTGAGCGCGTCGTTCTCGTACTCGATCTCGCCGCCGTTGCGCACCCGCTCGCGGCTCTTCAGGTACGGGTGGATCATCCCGCCCTGGATCGGCCCGGGCCGCACGATCGCCACCTCGACCACCAGGTCGTAGAAGCGGCGCGGCTGCAGCCGCGGCAGCATGGACATCTGGGCCCGGCTCTCGATCTGGAACACGCCCACCGTGTCGGCGCGGCAGATCATGTCGTAGGTGGCGGCATCCTTGTCCTCGATGTCCTGCAGCGCGAACGGCCGGCCGCGCCGCTGGCTGACGAAATCCAGGCAGCGGCGCAGCGCGGTCAGCATGCCCAGCGCCAGCACGTCGACCTTGAGCAGGCCCATGTCGTCCAGGTCGTCCTTGTCCCACTGGATGATCGAGCGCTCCGGCATGGCGGCGTTTTCCACCGGCACCAGCCGGGTGAGCTTGCCCTGCGTCAGCACGAAGCCGCCCACGTGCTGGCTCAGGTGCCGGGGAAAGCCGCGCAGCGTCGTCGCCAGCTCCAGCCACTGGCGCAGGCGCAGCGAATCGACCTCGACGCCGGCTTCGGCGGCGCGCTCGCACAGGCGCTGCACCTGCAGGCCGCCTTCGTCGAACCAGAAATGCTCCTTGGCGAAGGCGTCGACCAGCGCCTGCGGAACGCCGAGTGCCTTGCCGACGTCGCGGATCGCGCTGCGGGTGCGGTAGGTCGCCACCACGGCGGCGATGGCGGCGCGGTCGCGGCCGTACTTGGCGTAGATGTACTGGATCACCTCCTCGCGCCGCTCGTGCTCGAAGTCGACGTCGATGTCCGGCGGCTCCTTGCGTTCGCGGCTGATGAAGCGCTCGAACAGCAGGCTGGCGCGGGCCGGGTCGACCTCGGTGACGTGCAGGCAAAAGCAGACGGCCGAATTGGCGGCCGAGCCCCGCCCCTGGCACAGGATCTTCTCGCTGCGGGCGAATCGCACGATGTCGTGCACCGTCAGGAAGTACATCTCGTAGCCGCACTCGGCGATCAGCCGCAGCTCGTGCACCAGCTGGCGCCGCACCGGCCACGGCACGCCGGCCGGATAGCGGTGCCGCGCCCCTTCGATCGTGAAGCGGCGCAGGGCCTGCGCCGGCGTCATGCCCGGCGGCACGCTCTCCATCGGATAGCGGTACCTGATCTCTTCCAGGCTGAACTGGCATCTGCTGGCGACCACCAGGGTGTTCTCCAGCAGATGGGCCGGATACAGCGCCGCCAGCCTGCTGCGCGAACGCAGCGAGCGCTCGGCGCTGGGCTGCAACGCCAGCCCGCATTCGCCGACCGGCCGGCCTTCGCTCACCGCCGTCATCACGTCCTGCAGCGCCTTGCGCGAACGCACGTGCATGTGCACGTCGCCGGCCGCCAGCAGCGGGACACCGGCCTGCTCGCCCGCTTGCTGCAGGGTGCGCAGCCACAGCGGATCGTCCAGCTGCTGGTGCAGTTCCACCGCCAGCCAGGCGCTGCCGCCGAACCGCCCGCGGGCCCAGCGGACGATCTCCAGCAGCCGCCCGAACCCGTCCTCGTCCAGGTCGGCACCGCGCTGCGGCGCGATCAGGATCTCGCATTCGCGCAGCAGTTCGAAGTCGCTGCCGGCGCGGCTGACGCGGTACTCGCCCTTGGCGGCATCGCGCCGGGCGGCGGTGATGAACTCGCACAGGTTGCCCCAGCCGGTCGCATTGCGGGCCAGCGCCACCAGCCGGAAGCCGTCGAGCCCGAATTCGCTGCCCAGGATCAGCCGGAACGCCGAACGCGAGCCCGGATCGAGCTCGCGCCAGGCCGAGTACGCCCGCACCACGCCCGAGACCGAGCATTCGTCGGTGATCGCGAGGGCCGAATAGCCGAGCTTGCAGGCGCGCTGCACCAGCTCGCCGGGGTGGGAAGCGCCGCGCTGGAAGCTGAAGCAGGACAGGCAATGCAGCTCGGCATAGCCCGGCAGGGAAAACGCGGCGTCGGTCATGGCTGGCGCTCAGGCATACAGGCCATGCAGGTACCAGCGCACCTGCGCGCTGTCCTGCGCGGGCCGTTCCCGGTAGATCCACAGCAGGCCGGCCTGCTCGCTGCGGGCCACGAAATAGTCCCGCACCGCCGGGCCCCGGGCGCCGTCATCCCACCAGCCGGTCTCGATCCGCTGCGGGCCCGCCAGCAGGCGCAGCGGCCCCTGGAACTGGGGCTTCTCGGCCCGCACGTCCAGCCGCAGCGGCTGCGGCAACAGCCACTGCGGATACAACGCATCGCAAGGCAGCGGCCCGGCCCGACGCCCGGCGCGCGCAGTCGCCAGCAGGCCGGCAGCATCACGGGCCGGATGCCAGGACTGCATCCGTTCGGGCCGGTGATCGGCATGGGCCTGCGGCACCACCACGTTGCCGGCGCCCAGGCGCACGCTCAGCCGCTCGATCAGCTGGTGCAGCGCCTCGCCCGGCGCGTCGTCCTGCGGCAGCAGGCTGCCGCTGGCGCCGGCCCAGGGCACGGTGTCCAGCGAGCGCAGCCGCAGGTAGTTGGCCGGCGCCGCCAGGCTGGCACGGGCCAGCTGTTCGCCCAGCAGCCGGCGCAGGTGCGCCATGTCCTGGGTCGGCTGGGCGGTGCGGACCTCCAGCCGTTCATGGGCGGGCAGCTCCATGCCGTTCAGGCGCCGCAGATCCAGCGTCCACTCCAGCTCCAGCGCGAGCACCCCGCGCTGGCGTGCCTGCAGCCAGACCTGCAGCTGCGACAGCAGCCGCTGCGCCGTCCACATCAGTTCGGACGCCTGCGTGGCCAGCGCCGGCAGTTCCAGCCTGAGGTCGAACGCCTGCGGCAGTTGCAGCCATGCATGGATTTCGGGCTGCTCCCCGTAGGCGCATTCCAGCGCCTGCACCAGGCCGGCGAAGCGGCGCGCCAGGCCGGCGCGCGGCAGCCGGCGCGCATCGCCCCAGGTGCGGCAGCCGATGCGCTCCAGCACGGGCAGGTGTTCGCTGGCGGCGCTGAGCACCTGCAGCGGCAGATCGTCGGTGGCGGGCCGGCCGGCCGGCTGCAGGCGCAGCAGCGCCAGCGCCTGCAAGGACGTGGGCCCTTGCGCCCACTGTGCGGCCGCCAACGGCTGCGGCTGGCCGAACAGCCGCTCCAGCAGCCGCCGGCGGCCGCCCCACAGGCGCAGGGAAGCCGAAACCTCCAGCACCAGCGCTTCCTCGGCCTGCGCCACCCGCGGCGTGTACTGCAGGGCCCGCCAGCCCCAGGCTTCGCGCTCCTGCTCAAGGGATGGCCGCAGTGCGATCCAGTCCATGCGATTCTTCCAGCGGCGCAGCGGACAGCGGTGGCCGGGACGGCGCGCGCAGGCTGTGCCTGGCCGCCAGCAGGGCCGCGAGACGCCGCGAAGTGGCCGGCAACTGCACCGGCCGGACCAGCGGCGGGCCCCGCCGCTTGAGGACGTTCAGCTCGATGGAGTCGATGCCTTCCAGCAGCAGGCGCAGCGTGGCCGGCGACGGCTGCCGGCGGTCCTTCGCGTCGCGGAACACGAACAGCAGCCGCTCCTGCTGCTGCGCCGCCAGGTGCAGCCGCCGCAACTCCTCGTTCCGGACCTGGGGCAGCCAGGCCAGCACGGCCGCCACCTGGGCGCAGCGCAGCGCCTGCTCCGTGGCCCACAGCCGGGCGGCCCGCGGCTCGGCCTGGAGGCACAGCAGGCGCTCGGTGCGCAGCCCCTGCGCCGCCAGGCCCGGCCCGAAGGGATGCCAGGGCGGCGCCACCAGGACGACCGGGCCGGCCTCGTCCTGCATGATCCGGCCCAGGGCCGGCAGCAACAATTGCCAGACATGCCGCCCGGGCGACTGCTGCAATACTTCGACCAGGGCGCCCCTGGGCCAGCCACCGCCGGGCAGCACGGCATCGAGTGCGGCCAGGCCCGAAGGCACGACTGCCGGCTGCCGGGCGAGATCGGGCCCCCGCCACACATCCGGGAAGGCGGAAAGATCAAGCCGGGCAGCGGAAGAAACTCCAATCACTGTCCATTTATACAGTATTCACGGCCGGCCATACAGTGTTCCCCGATGAACCGCCGTCACATGCGCCTTCCCTGCCAACTTCTTCCCGGCCTGCCATGAAAAAGTTGCTCCGATCGGCCGACTTCGCCGGCGATTCGCAGACCGTGGCCCGGACGCTGATCGGCGCCGTCCTGCTGATCGACGGTGTGGGCGGCCGCATCGTCGAGACCGAGGCCTACGACCGTGCCGATCCGGCCTCGCACAGCTTTGCCGGTCCCACCGCCAGGAACCAGTCCATGTTCGGCCCTCCGGGCCGGGCCTATGTCTACCGCTCCTACGGCATCCACTGGTGCCTGAACTTCGTCTGCCGCGAGGAAGGCCACGGCGCCGGGGTGCTGATCCGCGCCATCGAACCGCTGGAAGGCCTTGACGCGATGCGGCGGCGGCGCGGGGTGGACGACCCCCGGCTGCTGTGCTCGGGGCCGGGCCGCCTCGGGCAGGCCCTGGCCATCACCCACGACCTCAACGGCAGGCGACTCGACCAGCCGCCGTTCCAGGTCCATGCCGCCGACGCCGCGTACGAGACCGTCGCGGGGCCGCGCATCGGCATCTCCAAGGCCACGGAACTGCACTGGCGCTTCGGCCTGGCCGGCTCGCGCTTCCTGAGCCGGCCGTTTTCCCGCGGGCGCACGCCGGACTGAAGCTCAGCGGGTGCCGACGCTCCCCGTCACGCCACTGGGGCCTTCGATGATGGTGACGGGCGGATCGCGCAGCTCGGTGATGACCCTGCCGGAAGCCGGCCCGCCCATGCGGGCGGTGTCCGGCGGCACCGCTCCGGCCAGCAGCGACGGCGCCACCGCCGGCGGCACCACGTTGACCGGCATGCGGCCGGCCAGCACCACCGCAGCATCGCGCGGCTGCACCATGACGACGTTGCCCGCCATCGCCGCATAGCGCAGGCCCAGCGCCTGCGCCGTGTGGCGATCCGTCAGCAGCGGCGCCGCGGCGCCGGCGGCGTGCTGGGGCCGCCCGGACACGATGGCGTCGCAGCTGTCGGTGGTGTCGAACACCAGGTGGCCGCCGGGAAAGCGCTGCGGCAGGGTGTCGTGCAGCGGCCGGCTCATGTCGACCGGCGCCTGCGCCGAACGGTAGACGATGCGGCCCGCCGCGTCATGCACCGTGTAGCAGGCCTGGGCCGGCAGCGCCGCGGCTGACAGCAGGAGAAACGCCGCCAGCGGCGTGCGGATGTTCATGCGACCTCCCCGGCCCCGGGGGGCCATGGCGCGGTCGATGATGCGGTCATCCGCCGGCCGCGCTTGCAGGCCGCCGCAGCACGAGGCTGTCAGCCGGCGGCGACAACCGGTGGCCGATGCCTCGGCGGCAACGGCCGGCCGCGGCAGGCCCGCGTCAGTGGAGCTTCACGCCGGTCTTGGACTGCAGGTAGTCCATGGTCACGCCAGGCGCCATCTCGACCACCTTCAGGCCCTGCGGCGTGACGTCGATCACGGCCAGGTCGGTGATGATGCGATCCACCACGCCGACCCCGGTCAGCGGCAGCGTGCAGCTGGGCAGGATCTTCAGGTCCTCGGTGCCGTCCTTCTTCTTGGCCACGTGCTCCATCAGCACGATCACGCGCGGCACGCCGGCCACCAGGTCCATCGCGCCGCCCATTCCCTTGACCATCTTGCCGGGAATCATCCAGTTGGCCAGGTCGCCCTGCTCGCTCACCTGCATCGCGCCCAGGATCGAGAGGTTGATCTTGCCGCCGCGGATCATCGCGAAGCTGTCGTGGCTGCCGAAGATCGAGGAGCCCGCGATGGTGGTCACGGTCTGCTTGCCGGCGTTGATCAGGTCGGCGTCCACCTCGGCTTCGGTGGGAAACGGGCCGATGCCCAGCATGCCGTTCTCGGACTGCAGCCACACCTCCTTGTCCGGCGGCACGAAGTTGGCCACCAGGGTCGGAATGCCGATGCCGAGGTTGACGTAGAAGCCGTCTTCCAGTTCCTGGGCCGCGCGGGCGGCCATCTGTTCTTGGGTCCAACGCATGTCAGGCTCTCCAGTCGTCTAGGCGGTCAGGGTGCGCTTCTCGATGCGCTTCTCGGGATGCGGGTTGTGCACGATGCGGTGCACGTAGATGCCCGGCAGGTGGATCTGGTCGGGCACCAGCTCGCCGGTCTCGACGATGTGCTCCACCTCCACGATGCAGAGCTTGCCGGCCATGGCCGCCGCCGGATTGAAGTTGCGGGCGGTGAGGCGGAACTGCAGGTTGCCCGACTTGTCGGCCACGTGCGCCTTGACCAGCGCGACCTCGGGCACCAGCGCGCGCTCCATGACGTAGGTCTCGCCGTCGAACTCGCGCAGTTCCTTGCCTTCGGCCACGATGGTGCCGACGCCGGTCTTGGTGAAGAACGCCGGGATGCCGGCACCGCCGGCGCGCAGCTTCTCGGCCAGCGTGCCCTGCGGCGTGAACTCCAGCTCCAGCTCGCCGGCCAGGTACTGGCGCTCGAACTCCTTGTTCTCGCCCACGTAGCTGGAGATCATCTTGCGGATCTGGCGCGTCTCCAGCAGCTTGCCCAGGCCGAAGCCGTCGACGCCGGCGTTGTTGGAGATGACGGTGAGGTTCTTCACGCCGCTGTCGCGCAGGGCCTCGATCAACGCCTCGGGAATGCCGCAGAGCCCGAATCCGCCGACGGCCAGCAACTGGCCGTCGCGCACGACGCCCTGCAATGCCGCCGCGGCGGAAGGATAGATCTTGTTCACGAGAAGTCTCCTGCAGAGGAACGGCCGGGATGCGCCGGATTCGGTACGATACTACCTAATGAGTTACGTAGTTCCTCGTAGAGATTAGCCCGATGGACGTCGACTACCGCGTTGCGTTTGCGCTGGCGCCGGTCGGCCTGTGCCTGTCGCGCAACCGTTCGATCGTCGACTGCAACGACCAGCTGTGCGAGATGTTCGGCTTCTCGCGTGAACTGCTGGTCGGCCAGTCGTTCCAGGTGTTGTATCCCAGCGCGGACGAATACGAGCGCCTGGGAGCGCGGATGGCGCCCATCCTCAACGCCCGCGGCCACTACGCCGACGACCGCATCATGAAGCGCGCCAGCGGCGAGGTGTTCTGGTGCCACGTCACCGGGCGCGCGCTCAACCGCGAGGCGCCGCACGAAGCCGGCATCTGGGCGTTCGAGGACCTCAGCTCGCAGCGGCCGGTCAAGGCCGAACTGACGGCGCGCGAACGCGAGGTGGCGGCGCGGCTGCTGGACGGCATGACGTCCAAGGAGATCGGCCGCACGCTGGCGATCAGCCACCGGACGGTGGAAATCTACCGGGCCCGGCTGATGCGCAAGTACAAGGCCAACACGACGGCCGATCTCGTGCACAAGCTGAGCGCCGGCGCCCCGGACGAGCCGCGCGCGCAGCTGGCGCAGTCGCGCACTCGATAGCCTGCCGCCCACCGGCGGTATAGGCTCGCCCCACACGCAAGGAGACCCGCATGCCCCAGAACCGCTACCCGATGGCCGAACTCAAGGACCTGCCCGAGGACATCAAGGCCCGGGTGCTGGAGGTGCAGGAGAAGGCCGGTTTCGTGCCCAACGTCTTCCTGGCGCTGGCGCGCCGGCCGGCCGAGTGGCGAGCCTTCTTCGCCTACCACGACGCGCTGATGCTCAAGGAGGAAGGTTCGCTCACCAAGGGCGACCGCGAGATGATCGTGACGGCCACCAGCGCGGCCAACCAGTGCCTGTACTGCGTGGTGGCACACGGCGCGATCCTGCGCATCTACGAGAAGAAGCCGATGGTGGCCGACCAGGTGGCGGTGAACTACCGCAAGGCCGACATCTCGCCGCGGCAGCGTGCGATGCTCGACTTCGCGATGAAGGTCTGCCTGAGCGCGCACCAGATCGAGGACGCCGACTTCGAGCCGCTGCACGCGCACGGCTTCTCCGACGAGGACATCTGGGACATCGCGGCGATCACCGCGTTCTTCGGCCTGTCCAACCGGATGGCGAGCTTCTCCAACATGCAGCCCAACCCCGAGTTCTACCTGATGGGGCGGATGCCGAAGCAGAAGGGCTGAGTCCGGCGCGCTACTCCACCCCGTCGACCGGGTCCACGCCCTCGGCAGGCGCCTCAGCGTCCCGCCAGCATGCGCTTGGCGTGGTAGGTCATCACGCGTTCGCGATGCTGATTGAACACGTCGACGTCGGAGTCGACGATCGCGCGGCTCGCCTTGGATGTCGGCCGGATCGCGGTCACGGTCACCACGGCGTGCACCGTGTCGTTGACGACCACCGGCTTCAGAATCTTCTGCGTCAACTCCAGCATCGCCAAGCCTGTGCCCTGGATCATCGTCTGCAGGATGAAGCCTTCGATGATTGTGTAGGTCAACGCGCCCGGTACCGGCCGTCCCCGTATTGCGCCGCCGTCGAACGTCGCATCGATGAAGATCGCTTCGAGCATGCCGGTGACCCCGATGAAGTTCACCAGGTCGGTTTCGGTAATGGTACGGCTGAAGGTGCGGAATTGCTGCCCCGCCTCCAAATCCTGCCAATAGAAGCCCTGCCCGAGGCGCGGCAGGGGCTGTTGCTCCTCTCGCGCGTCCGTCATTGCGACTTCGCTCCCGAGTCCTTGACCACCCCCTGCCAGCGCGCGTATTCCTTCTGAATGAACGCCTTGTACTGCTCGGGGGTGCCGCCGAGGGTGGCGACGCCCTGGTCGGCCAGTTTCTGGACGACGGCGGGGTCCTTCAGGACTTCGTTGACCACCTTGTTCAGCTTCGCGACGATGTCGGCCGGCGTGCCGGCGGGCACCACGATGCCCTGCCAGGCGGTGGACGCGAAGTCGGTCTTCATCGCCTCGGCCAGCGTCGGCACGTTCGGCAGCGCCGGGGCGCGCTTCAGCGAGGTGACGCCCAGCGCGCGCAGGCGGCCGTCCTTCACGTAAGGGATCGCGGTGTTCATGGTGGTCAGCATGAACTGGGTCTGGCCCGCGATCAGGTCGGTCAACGCCGGCGCGGTGCCCTTATACGGGATGTGCGTCACCTGCAGGCCCTGGCTGAAGACGAACTGAGCGGAGGTCAGGTGCTCGATCGCGCCGGTGCCGGAGGAGCCATAGTTGTACTTGCCCGTCGCCGCCTTGATCTTCTGCACCAGTTCCGCGGTCGTGTTGGCCTGCACCGAGGGGTTCGCCAGCAGCACCAGCGGCATTTCGGCCGTCAGCGCGACCGGCGCGAAGTCCTTGAGCGGGTCGAAGTTGACTTTCTGATAGACCCAGGGCGAGATCGTGATGGAGGACGTGTTGTACAGGATGGTGTAGCCGTCGGCGGAGGCGCGCGCGATCATCTCGGCGGCGATGTTGCCGGCGACGCCCGGCTTGTTGTCGACCACCACCGGCTGGCCCAGCGCCTCGGACATCTTCTGGCCCAGGATGCGCGCCACGATGTCGGTGGGGCCGCCGGGCGGGAAGCCCAGCACCATGCGGATCGGCTTGTCCGGATAGGCGCCGGGCTGTGCCTGGGCGGAACCGGTGCCGAACAGGAAGGTGCTGCCAAGGAGGGCTGCGACGCAGACGGTGCGGCGGGTGAAAGGCTTGGCCAAGTTATGTCTCCTCGAAGGTTTCATGGGGTCGGCGGACTCAGACTGTCGCCACGGGGGTCACGGGGGAGCCGACGGCGCCGGGCAGGTTCAGCGGCGGTGCGGTCAGCAGGAAGGCAGTGCGCCGGTGGGCGGCGAGCCAGTCGGCGAGGTCGCCCAGCCACCACAGTTCGGCCAGCGGCACGCCCAGCTTGAACAGGCAGTGCTGGTGCAGCGGCAGCGAGGGCCGGCGACCGAGCGCCTCGCGCGCCGGCAGGCCCTCGACGGCGTAGTTGTCGGCGCACAGGGCCGTCACCTGGCTGTTGGTGATCCACTGCAGCAGCGCCTTGTCGCGGCCGTCCAGCACGGCGCCGGTGGCGTCGAGCTTCTCCTTGTCCGGCTGCTTGTTCATCTGCATCAGCACCTCGGTGAAGCCAGTGCGGAACACCAGCATGTCGCCCGGGCGCACCTCGACCGCGTCGGCGCGGATTACCTGCTGCAGGTCCTCCAGGCCGACGTAGCGGCGGTCGAGGCCGAAGTGCTTCTTTAGGTCGATCATCACCGCGCGGCCCTGAATCGCCTTGCGCGCCAGGTTGGAGATGTCGAGCGCGCGGGCGCCGTAGGGACCTTCCACCGGCACGTCGCCCTCCGGGCGGTAGTCGACCGGGCCGACCACGTGCTCGTTGGCCTTGAAGCCGTTGTAGTAGACCTTCTCGGACTGACCGTCACCGTTGACGTCGAAGAACGCGCCCACGTGGGCGAACGAATCCCACTGGGTCGAGTACTGCAGCGCCAGGGTGACTTGGTCGTCGCTCAGCACGTCGGTGTTGCGCTCGTCCAGCCTTAGCAGCGGGAAGTTCAGACAGGGGCAGCCGTCCTGTAGGGTGGGCGAGAGCTTCGGCGGGCCACGCCGGGGGTTCAGCACCGCGCCGCCGGGGTAGTCCAGCGGCATGCTGAGGCAGAAGGTCTTGCCCTCACGCACTTCCTGCACTCCTTCCAGCACCTTGGCCGTGGTCAGCAGGTTCAGCCGCCCGAGCTGGTCGTCCTCCCCAAACTCGCCCCAGGTCGAGCCCTCGGGCCGCTGTTTCCAGCGCTTTGCCATGTGTCTTCCTCTTCTTCCGCAACGACTGATGGAAAAGATTTTCAACCCACTGCTATATTTCGTCAACCAGTTGTTTTAGAATTCAGCCCATTGAATAGGAATCAAAATGACCCGGCACCCCCTGCCTGACCGTACGGGCCCGTCCGCGCAAGCGCGCGCAGCCATGACTTCCTGCCGCGAGGGCCGCGCATGATCGACCAGCTGCTGCGCCTCGCCGGCACCCAGCCAGGCGCCCCGTTCGTGCTGTTCGAGGACGACAGCTACTCGTTCCAGGAGATGGCCGACGCCGCCTGCCGCGGTGCCGCGTGGCTTGCCGCCCAGGGCGTGCAGCCGGGCGACCACGTAGTCGTGGCCGTGTCGAACCGGCCCCTGTTCCTGTTCTACTGGTTCTCGCTGGCCGCCCGCGGCGCGGTGGCGGTGCCGATCGCGCACGACAGCTTTGGCGACCCGCTGCGCTACACCGTGCAGCAGAGCGAATCGAAGCTGGTGCTGACCGAAGGCGGCGAGCAGGCCCGCCTGCAGGGCGAGCTGGCCGCCACCGGCGTGCCGGTGCTGGCCTTCGCCAGCGAGGCCGAGTTCCTGGCGGCCGCCGGCGCGCACGCCCTGGTCGTGCCGGAAGCGCCGCAGGCGCACACGCCGATGGCGATCCTCTACACCTCGGGCACCACCGGCCAGCCCAAGGGCGCGATGATCCCGGCCGCTTCCTACCGCGCCATCGGCGAGAAGATCGTGCAGGCGATCGGCATCACGCCGGCCGACCGCATCCTGACCTTCCTGCCGCTGCACCACGCCAACCCGCAGATGTACTCGGTCATGTCGGCGCTCACGGTCGGCTGCTGCATCGCGCTGGCGCCACGCTTCTCGGCCTCGAAGTTCCTGGAGCAGGTCAGGCGCTACGGCGCCACCGGCTTCACCTACGTCGGCACCGTGCTGAGCATCCTGGCCAAGGAGATCACCGCCGACGCGCCCACCAGCCTGCGCTTCTGCGTCGGCGGCGGCGCACCGCGCGCGGTGTGGGAGGAGCTGGCCGCGCGCCTGCATGTGACCATCCACGAGCTGTACGGGATGACCGAGACCGGCGGCATGGTGACGATCAACACCCGCGAGCAGTACAAGCTGGGCTCGGTGGGCGCCCTCCGCGACGACTTCGACGTGGTGCTGATGGACGACCACGACCGCATCCTCACCCATGGCATCGGCGAGATCGTGGTGCGGCCGCGCCAGCCGTACGTGATGACCAGTGGCTACTTCAACAAGCCGGCCGAGACGCAGGCCGCGAGCAGCAACTTCTGGTTCCACACCGGCGACCTCGGGCGATTCGACGAGCATGGCTTCCTGTTCTTCGAGGGCCGCAAGAAGGAGCTGATCCGCCGCGCCGGCGAGATGATCTCGCCCGTGACGATCGAGCTGGCCGCGCTGAAACACCCCGCCATCGCGGACTGCGCCGCCGTCGGCGTGCCCGACCCGATCCTGGAGGAGGACATCAAGCTGGTGGTGGTCAAGCGCAGCGAGGTGGAGCCGACCGACATCGTGGCCTTCCTGCGCCAGGCACTGCCGCGCCACATGGTGCCGCGCTACGTTCAGTTTGCTGCCGAGATCCCGAAGACGCCGACCCAGAAGGTCAAGCGCTTCGCCCTGGCCGCCCTGCCCGTGCCGGTGCACGACACCAAGCAGGCGGCGGCCGCCGCCGCGGCCTGACTGAGGAAGCCGGCCCATGACCGTCCCTGCCGCCAGCCGCGTGCTGGATCTCATCGAAGCCTTCTCCAAGCGGCGGCGGCCGATGAACATCACGACGCTGGCCAAGGCCATGGGCCTGCCGCCTTCGAGCTGCCACGGGCTGGTGAAGACGCTCGAGGACCGCGGCTACCTGGTCAACCTGAAGGACCAGGGCGGCTATTACTTCACCAAGCGGCTCGAGCAGCACGCAGTGCGTATCGGCGGCTTCAACCCGCTGCCCAGTTGGGTGCTGCCGGAGCTGGAGGCGGCGCGCGACCAGGCGGACGAGACCACGCTGCTGGCCAAGCTGTCGGGCCAGAGCGCGGTCTACATTGAGGTGCTGGAGAGCGAGCAGAGCGTGCGCTACATCGCCCAGGTCGGCGACCTGCGCCCGCTGTACGCCAGCGCCGCCGGCAAGGCCCTGCTGGGCGCCCTGCCCCCCGACGAGCAGAGCGAAATGCTCGACCGCATCCCGCTGGTGGAGCGCAACCCTCACACCATCGTCTCGCGCCCGGCGCTGGAGCAGGACCTGGCGCAGAGCGCGGCGCGCGGCTGGTACATGACGAAAGGCGAGTTCCTTCCCGGCGTGACCGCGGTGTCGGCGCCGTTCCGCATCGACGAAGAGCTGTACGCGATCATCATCGCCGGCCCCTCGGGGCGGATGGACGCGCGCCTGGACACGCACGTGGGGCTGGTCACCGCAGTCGCGCGGCGCGCGTCCCTGTCCTGACACCGTCAAGAGGAGAACGATTTGAACCAAGCCAAGGAGGCAGCGGCCCACACCAACCTGTGGCGGGCGGCCGTGGAGACCGAGTTCGTCGAGGAACTGCGCCGTTTCACCGCGCGCCGCATCGCGCCACACGCCGACGATATCGACCAGCGCGACGTGTACCCGTTGGAGATCATGAAGGCGATGGCCAAGGCGGGCTACAACACCATCACGCTGGACCGCGAGTACGGCGGCGCGGCGCGCAGCTACAAGCACGCGGTCAGCGTGTTCGAGGAGGTCTCGGTGGCGAGCGCGGCGGTGGGCATCTCGCTCATCACGATCTTCCAGGCCCAGACCATGCTGCGCCTGTTCGGCGCCGACAGCCTGAAGCAGCGCTACCTGCCGCTGTTCGCCGGGGGCCTGATCAGCTCCTACGCGCTGACCGAGGCCAGCCACGGCAGTGACATCCGCTCGCTCGACACCAAGGCCTGGCGAGAAGGCGACGAATGGGTGATCGATGGCGAGAAGTCGTTCATCACTTCCGGCTCGGCCGCCGAGTTCTTCATCATCCTGGCCGAGACGCCGGGGGGCGTGTCCGTGTTCGCCGTGCCGCGCGACATCTCCGGCCTGACCGCCTACAAGGGCGCCAACTCTGCCACCTTCGGCCTGCGCAACGGCCCGCACATGAACATCAGGCTGCAGAACGTGCGGTTGCCGCTGGACCATCTGATTGGCGTCGAGGGCAAGGGTGTGCGCCAGGCGGTCACGGTGCTGGACTACTCGCGCACGCTGGCCGGCGCCATCAGCCTTGGCATCGCCCGCGCTGCCTTCGAAGACGCGCTGGCCCGCGCCAGGAGCCGCCTCGCCTTCGACCAGAAGGTGCTGGAGCTGCAGGGCATCCAGTGGTACTTCGCCGACATGCTCACCGAGATCGATGCCGCCCGCCTGCTGGTGTACGCGGCGGCTGACGCGCTGGAGCGGCACGACGACATTGCCCGCTGGTCCAGCGAGGCGAAGCTGAAGGCCTGCGCGATGGCCACTGACGTGGCGGCCAGGGCCGTGCAGATCTGCGGCGCCTACGGCGTCACCGAGAGCGCGCCGTTCGGCCGCTATCTGCGCGATGCCAAAGCCTACGAGATCGCAGGCGGTTCGGCCGAGGTGCTGAAGAACACGATCGGCAAGTACCTGCTCAAGGCCAACATAGCCCCGCGCGTGGAGAAGGTCATCGCCATGCCAACGAAAACTGGCAGTCTTGCCGGAACCTGAGCAGACTCGTGCACTCTGGTCCTCATTGGTGTGCCCTGATCGTGGCGATGATGCCGAAGGTGAAGAGCACGCTGGCCGCCGCCTGCGCCGGCGTCGGCCAGCGGCCGTCCCAGGCAAAGGAATAGGCCAGCGCGAACAGCGTTTCGCTGACCACCAGCTGGCCGCACAGGCTCGGCGCCAGCCGCCGGCTCGCGACGTTCCACAGCACGGTGCCGAGCCAGGCCGAGCCGAAGCCGGTGGCCAGGCACAGGGCGGCGAACAGCGCGGCGTCCGGTTGCGCCGCGAGGCTGCGCGCATCGGAGCCGGCGGCGGCCCACAGCACCAGCGCGCCGACGCCGGTGGCCACGCCCAGCCAGTTGGCCCAGACGGTGGAGTTGACCTCCGGGTGGCGCTTCAGCCACGCCGAGTTCAGGATGGCAAAGGCGGTCCAGCTGGCCAGCGAGGCGACCGTCAGGGCGATCCCACGGACCGGGTGCGGGCCGGCGACGGCACCGCCGGCCAGCGGCGCGGCCATCATCAGGCCCAGGCCCCCGGCGGTGAGAGCGAGTCCCGGCAGCAAGGCGCGCCAGCGCAGCCCGCGCGGCTTGCCCAGCACCATGAGCCACAGCGGGATGGTGCCGATGATCAGCGCCGGCACTTCGCTGCCGGCATCGCGGATCGCCATCACCAGCAGCAGGTAGTAGCCGGTGGCGCCCAGCATGCTCAGGCCGACGGCCGCCAGCGCCTGCCGAGGCGTCGGGATGCCGCGGGTGCGCGGGATCAGCAGCATGACCAGCGCCGCCACCACGCCACAGGCCGCGAACCGTCCGGCCGTCAGGTCCAGCGACGAATAGCCGCCGACCATGCGCGGCGCGACGAACACCAGTCCCCACAGCGCGCCCGCCGCCAGGCCGGCCACGGTGCCGCCCAGCAGCGCCCGGCCGGGCGCCTCAGACACCGAAGCCGTCGTCGGCCGCGATCACGGCGCCATTGATGAAGTGGCTCTCCTTGCTGGCGAGCATCACGATCAGTGCGTCGAGCCACTCGGGCTGGCCCACGCGCTTGCGCGGCAGCATCTGCATCAGCTTGCGGCCCTGCTCGGTGTCCCAGTGGTGGTGGTTGATCTCGGTGTCGATGTAGCCGGGGCAGATCGCATTGACGTTGATGTCGAAGCGTCCCCACTCGAGCGCCATCGCCTTGGTCATGTGCACCACGGCTGCCTTGCTGATCGCGTAGGCGCCGATCTGCGGCAGCACCTTCAGGCCGGCCATCGACGCGACGTTGATGATGCGCCCGCCGGTATAGGTGCCCGGCGCCGCGCCGCGCGCGCGCGCCAGCATGCGCTTGCCCACCTCTTGCGCGACGAAAAAGGCGCCGCGCACGTTGGTGTCGAAGACGTAGTCCCAGTCCTCCTCGCTGACGTCCTGGATGCGCTGCGTCGTGCTGACGCCCGAGTTGTTCACCAGGATGTCGATGGAACCCATCTCGGTCTCGGCATGGGCCACCGCCGCCTTGATGCTGTCGACCGAGGTGACGTCGAGCTCCACCACGTGCGCGTCCTCGCCGGTCGCCTCGATCTGCGCGCGCAGGTCCTTGAGCTTCTCGACGCGGCGGCTGGCCAGCACCACGCCGGCGCCGGCACGGGCCAGGGTGCGCGCGAACTGCGCGCCGAGGCCGCTGGAAGCGCCGGTCACGAAAGCGACGCGGCCGGACAAATCGATGCTGTAACTCACGGGACTCTCCTGCCAGAATGCCGGGGAACGAGGAAGGAACGACCGGTCGATTCTGGCGGCCCGCGCAATAGAATGCAATGCATCGCGGGACGCGCCGGCGCGCCGACCTCGAACGGCCATTATCAGCGAGAGCACACATGACGAACGAAGAGATCCTGGCGCAGTACGGGCCGCGAGAAGCGATGGAGTACGACGTGGTGGTGGTGGGCGCGGGACCGGCCGGCCTGTCCACGGCGATCCGGCTCAAGCAGCTGGGCGCGCAGCACGGGCAGGACGTCTCGGTCGTGGTGCTGGAAAAGGGCTCCGAGCCCGGCGCGCACATCCTGGCCGGCACGATCATGGACCCGCGTGCGCTGTACGAACTCTTTCCCGACTGGAAGGAGCGCGGCGCGCCGATGGAAAGCGAAGTCACCGAGGACATCTTCCTGTTCACCACGGAAACGGGCGCCAGCCGCACGCCCAACTTCCTGCTGCCCAAGTGCTTCCACAACGAGGGCTGCTACGTGCTGAGCCTGGCCAACTTCACGCGTTGGCTGGCCCAGCAGGCCGAAGCCCTGGGCGTGGAGATCTTCGCCGGCTTCGCCGCCGCCGAAGTGCTGTACAACGAGGACGGCTCGGTCAAGGGCGTGGCCACCGGCAACATGGGCGTCGGCAAGGACGGCGAGCCCACCGACAGCTTCCAGCTCGGCATGGAGCTGCACGCCAAGTACACGGTGTTCGCCGAAGGCGCGCGCGGTCACCTGGGACGGCGCCTGATCGAGCGCTACAAGCTCGACGAGGGGCGCGACCCGCAGACCTACAGCATCGGCGTCAAGGAACTGTGGGAAATCGATCCGTCGCGGCACAAGCCCGGCCTGGTGCTGCACAGCGCCGGGTGGCCGCTGGACAACGACACGTACGGCGGCTCGTTCATGTACCACATGGGCAACAACCAGATCGTCTGCGGCCACATCGTCGGGCTCGACTACAAGAATCCGTGGCTGAGCCCGTTCGAGGAGTTCCAGCGCTGGAAGACGCACCCCAACATCCGCTGGTACTTCGAGGGGCCGCAGGGCGCCAAGCGCATCAGCTACGGCGCGCGGGCGCTCACCGTGGGCGGGCTGCTGTCGCTGCCCAGGACGGTGTTTCCCGGCGGCGCGCTGGTCGGCTGCGAAGCGGGCTACCTCAACGCAGCGCGCATCAAGGGCAGCCACGCGGCGATCAAGAGCGGCATGCTGGCCGCCGACGCGGTGTACGCAGCGATCCGCGCCGGGCGCCAGCACGACGAGCTCGCCGCGTATCCGGAAGCATTCGAGCAGTCGTGGCTGTACGAGGAGCTAAATCAGTCGCGCAACTTCAAGTACTGGTTCAAGAAGGGCCGCAACGTCGCCACGATCATGACCGGCGTGGAACAGTTCCTGCTGCGCGGGCACGTTCCCTGGACCTTGCATCGCCAGTACCCGGATCACGTGTCCCTCAAGCCCGCCGCCGAGTGCCAGCCGATCGACTATCCCAAGCCGGACGGCAAGCTCACCTTCGACCGGATGTCGTCGGTGTTCATCTCCAACACCAACCACTCCGAGGACCAGCCGGCGCACCTGACGCTCAAGGACCCGGCGGTGCCGGTGCAGGTGAACCTGGCGAAATTCGCCGGGCCCGAGGGCCGCTACTGCCCGGCGGGCGTGTACGAGTTCGTCAAGAACGAGGATGGCAGCGACCGCCTGCAGATCAACGCCGCCAACTGCGTGCACTGCAAGACCTGCGACATCAAGGACCCGACGCAGAACATCGTCTGGGTCACGCCCGAAGGCGGCGGCGGTCCCAATTACGCCAACATGTAGCGGCGCGAACGGGCGCGCCGCGCCCTCGTTTTCCCTGAGGCCAAAGTTGTCTGACAACTTTCTTTCTCTGGCAGAATGGCCGGGTCCTATCTTTCGTACTGGAGACAGTCAGTGAAACTCTCGCAAGTCGTCCTGGGCGTGACGCTCGCCTTCGGCCTGGTCGCCGGTGCCGCCGCGCAGACGGTGATGAAAATCAACATTTCCACGGCGCAGAACTCGCACCAGGGCGTGGGCATCGACACCTTCGCCAAGGAGGTCGAGAAGCGCACCAACGGCCGCTACAAGGTGCAGACCTTCTACAGCGGCTCACTGGGCGGCGAGCGCGAATCGATGGAGGCCGTGCAATTGGGCACGCAGGAGCTGACCCTCACGTCGACTGGCCCGGTGCCGAACTTCGTGCCCGAGACCAAGATCCTGGACGTGCCGTTCCTGTTCCGTGACAAGGCGCACGCCCGCGCCGTGCTGGACGGCCCGATCGGCGCCGACCTGCTCAAGAAGTTCGAGGCCAAGGGCTTCAAGGCGCTGGTGTGGGCCGAGAACGGCTTCCGCCACATGACCAACAGCAAGCGCGACGTCAAGGGACCGGAGGACCTCAAGGGCCTGAAGATGCGCACCATGGAGAATCCGGTGCACATCGCCGCCTACAAGGGCTTCGGCATCATCACGACGCCGATGGCGTTCCCGGAAGTGTTCACGGCGCTGCAGCAAGGCACTGTGGACGGCCAGGAGAACCCGCTGTCGGTGATCATCGCGTCCAAGTTCGACCAGGTGCAGAAGCACCTGTCGCTGACCGGCCACGTCTACTCGCCCTGCGTGATCGTCATGAACAAGGCTGCATTCGACAAGCTGTCCAAGGCCGACCAGCAGGCCTTCATCGATTCGGCCAAGGAGGCAGCCAGGGCCAACCGCGCCCGGGTCGACGAGGATGATGCCAAGGGCGTCACCGACCTGCGCGCCAAGGGCATGACCGTGATCGACAACGTGGACAAGGCCAAGTTCGTGGCGGCCCTGGCGCCGGTCAACGCCGAGTTCGAGAAGCAGTTCGGCAAGGCCAACCTCGAGAAGATCCGCAACTTCAAGTAGGCGCCAACCGCGCCCGACCCGACGCCCGCAGGTCGCAGACTCGCGGGCGTTTCTGCATACAAGGCCGGCCGACCGGTCCACCGCGATGAAAGAAATCTTCCTCAAGTTCGAACGCTGGACCACCGGCGCCGCCATGGCCGGCGCCTGTCTGATGATGGTCGTGGCTTCGGCCCTCGGCGTCTTCCAGATCGTCACCCGCTTCGTGCTGGAACAGCCGGCCGAGTGGTCCGAGATCCTGATCCGCATCAGCCTGATCTGGATGGTGTTCCTCGGCATTCCCGCCGCCTTCCGCTACGGCGCGATGGTCAGCGTCGACGTGCTGTACCGCTGGAGTCCGCCGAAAGTCAGGCGGGTGCTGGACTGGGTGGTGTGCCTGGCCGCCCTGACGCTGAACGGCATCATCATCTGGTGGGGCTGGGACTACGCCCAGCGCGGCAGCGTCCAGTCAATGGCCGGGCTCGAGAGCATCTCCATGTTCTGGGCCTACCTGGCGCTGCCCGTCGGCGGCGTGTTCTGCATTTTCGGCATCATCGGCAACCTTCTCGACCCCGTCCGCATGGAACTGGAGACCGCACAATGACCTCCGCCATGATCGGCACCATGGTGCTGTGCTTCGCACTCACCGTTTCCGTGGCCGTCTCGATCGGCCTGGCCTCCATCCTGGGCATCCAGGTGTCCAACGCCCACATGCTCATCTCCGTCAAGGAGATGTTCAATTCGATCAACAAGTTTCCGCTGGCGGCGATCCCCTTCTTCATCCTGGCGGGCAACCTGATGGAAACCGGCGGCATCTCCCGCCGCCTGGTGGAGTTCGCCAAGAGCATCGTCGGCGGCATCCAGGGCGGCCTGCCGATGACCTGCGTGCTGACCTGCATGATCTTCGCGGCGGTGTCGGGCTCGTCGGTGGCGACCACCTTCGCCATCGGCGCGATCCTGATCCCGGCGCTGATCAAGCACGGCTACCCGGTCACCTACGCCGCCGCCCTGCAGGCCACCAGCGCGGAACTGGGCGTGATCATCCCGCCCTCGATCCCCATGATCCTGTACGGCGTGAGCGCCGAAGTATCCATCGGGGAACTGTTCATCGCCGGCTTCGGTCCCGGCGCCCTGATCGGCGGCGCGCTGATGCTGTTCTGCTGGGTCTACTGCAAGTGGAAGGGCTGGGGCAAGAACGATGGCGACGGCCGCCTGCCCTTCGGCAAGGCGCTGCTGCAGGCCGGCTGGGCCCTGATGATGCCGATCATCATCCTGGGCGGCATCTACGGCGGCATCTTCACGCCCACCGAGGCATCGGCCGTGGCCGTGCTGTACGCGCTGGTGGTGGGCATGCTGATCTATCGCGAGATCCGCATCGTCGACCTCTACGCGATCCTGCGCAAGTCGGTCATGTCGTCGGCGGTGATCATGTTCATCATCGCCAACGCCGGACTGTTCGCGTTCCTGATCACCCGCGCCGGCGTGCCCGAGGCCATCGGCCTGTGGCTGCAGGACGTGCTGAAGTCGCCGGCCTATTTCCTGCTGGGGGTGAACGCCGCCCTGTTCCTGATCGGCATGTTCATCGAGACCAGCGCTTCGATCATCGTGCTCGCCCCCATCCTCGCGCCGGTGGCCCAGCATTTCGGGATCGATCCGGTGCACTTCGGCCTGATCATGGTGGTCAACCTGGCGCTGGGCATGATCACCCCGCCCTTCGGCGTGAACCTGTTCGCGGCCTGCACGGTGGCGCGCATCTCGCTGGACCGGATCATCCGCCAGCTGATCCCCTTCGTGCTGGTGGTGCTGGCCTGCCTGATGATCATCACCTACGTCCCGGGCCTGTCGCTGGGCCTGCGCGACCTGGTCTACAAGTAAGGCTGGGCAGCCGGTCGCAGGCTACAATCCGCGGCGTCAGGAGAGAGTTCCCGCGCGGAACCGCCGAAGGCGCAGGGACACCCCGAACGCTCAGGCAAAAGGACTGACACAGTGCCCCGTCCGGGGCACTTCCTTGCTGGAGAGAGGCGGCGCCGTGAGCGCCGTCCACCGAAGGAGCAAACCCGCCCGCGCGGGTGAATCTCTCAGGTAAAGAGGACAGCAGGGGCCAGCCCCATGGTGTGTACCATGGTCGCCATCGCCCCTGGAGTCCCAAGCGTGCCAGAACAACAGAATCTCCTCGCAACGCCGTTGAACGCGCTGCACCTCGAGCTGGGAGCCCGCATGGTTCCCTTCGCCGGCTATTCGATGCCGGTGCAGTACCCCGCCGGCCTCATGGCCGAGCACCATCACACCAGGGCCGCCGCCGGCCTGTTCGACGTGTCGCACATGGGCCAGCTGCGACTGGTCGGTGCGGACGCCGCGGCCGCCTTCGAGACCCTGATGCCGGTGGACGTGGTCGACCTGCCGGTGGGCAAGCAGCGCTACGGCCTGCTGCTGACGGAGCAAGGCACGATCATTGACGACCTGATGTTCGTGAACCGGGGCGATGACATCTTTGTCATCGTCAACGGCGCCTGCAAGGCCGGCGACATCGCGCACATCCAGGCGCGCATCGGCTCGCGCTGCCAGGTGATCCCCATGCCCGAGCGCGCCCTGCTCGCCCTGCAGGGGCCGCAGGCCGTCACGGCCTTCCAGCGCCTGGTGCCCGGCGTCGAGCAGCTCGTGTTCATGACGGGCAAGCGCTTCGCATGGCAGGGCGGCGAGCTGTTCGTCACCCGCAGCGGCTACACCGGCGAGGACGGCATCGAGATCTCGGTGCACGAGTCACAGGCCGAAGCGCTGGCGCGCGCCCTGCTGGCGCAACCCGAGGTGAAACCCATCGGCCTGGGCGCGCGCAACTCGCTGCGGCTGGAAGCGGGCCTGTGCCTGTACGGCAACGACATCGACACGACGACCACACCGGTCGAGGCGGGGCTCAACTGGGCGATCCAGAAGGTGCGCCGCACCGGCGGCGCCCGCGCGGGCGGCTTCCCGGGCGCCGACCGGGTGCTCGGCCAGTTGCAGGGAAGCGTTGCCGTCGAGCGCAAGCGGGTCGGCCTGGTCGCGCTGGAGCGCGTGCCGGTGCGCGAGCACACGCCGTTGCGCGACGCCGCCGGCCGGCCGGCCGGCGAGGTCACGAGCGGACTGCTGGGCCCCAGCATCGACAAGCCGGTCGCGATGGCCTACGTGGCCGCGGGGCTGGCCACGCCGGGCGCCCGCATGGACGCCATCGTGCGCGGCAAGCCGGTGCCCATGGAGGTGACCGCCATGCCCTTCGTCCCCAACCGCTACTACCGCGGCTGAAGAATTCCATTTTCTTGTTTCAGGCAACCCCACAGGAGCAGCCCATGACCGTCAAGTACACCCAGGAGCACGAGTGGATCCAGCTCGAGGACCACGAAGCCGCCGTCGTCGGCATCACGCTGCACGCGCAGGACGCGCTCGGCGACGTGGTCTTCGTCGACCTGCCGGAAGTGGGCCGCACCTATGCCAAGGGTGAAGTGGCCGGCGTCGTCGAGTCGGTGAAGGCGGCCGCAGACGTCTACATGCCGATCACCGGCGAGGTGACGGAAGTGAACGAGGAACTGCGCGCCAACCCGGCCCTGGCCAACACCGACCCCCTGGGCAACGGCTGGTTCTTCAAGATCCTGATCAAGGACATGAAGGAATTCGACGGCCTGATGGACGGCCCCGATTACGAGAAGTTCTCCAAGAGCGCCTGACCCGCAGGCCGCGGCGGCCGCGGCCGCCGCGCATCGACGCCGGCCGCCGCGCCCGGCATCGCCCAACCCCGGAGCCCCCATGTTGACGCAATCCGCCCGCCCGCTCGGCGAGCTCGAAGACCAGTCCGAATTCATCGCCCGCCACATCGGCATCAGCGCCGCCGACGAAGCCCACATGCTGTCGGCGATCGGCGAAAGTTCCCGCCGCGCGCTGATCGAGGGCATCGTGCCGCGCTCGATCGCGCGCCGCCAGGCGATGAAGCTGCCGCCGGTCACGACCGAGGCGGCGGCGCTGGCCGAGTTGAAGGCCATCGCCGGCCGCAACCAGGTCTTCAAGAGCTTCATCGGCCAGGGCTATTACGGCACGCACCTGCCGCCGGTCATCCTGCGCAACGTGCTGGAAAACCCGGCCTGGTACACGGCCTACACCCCCTACCAGGCGGAGATCAGCCAGGGCCGGATGGAGGCGCTGGTGAACTTCCAGACCATGATCTGCGACCTCACCGGGATGCCGATCGCCAACGCGTCGATGCTGGACGAGGCCACCGCCGCGGCCGAGGCCATGACGCTGGCCAAGCGCAGCGCCAGAAGCAAGTCGGACACCTTCATCGTCGACGCCGACTGCCACCCGCAGACCGTCGAGGTGGTGCGCACGCGCGCCCGGCCGCTGGGCATCGAGGTGCTGGTCGGCGCCGCGGACGAGCTGCTGCGCCAGCACGACTGCTTCGGCGTGCTGATGCAGTATCCCTCCGGCAGCGGCGCGATCCGCGACCTGCGCCCCGGCGTGGCCGCCGCGCACGCCAAGGGCGCCGCGTTCTGCGTGGCCGCCGACCTGCTGGCGCTGGCGCTGCTGACGCCGCCCGGCGAGTGGGACGCCGACATCGTGCTGGGCACGACCCAGCGCCTGGGCATGCCGATGGGCGCCGGCGGCCCGCATGCCGCCTACCTGGCCTGCCGCGACGAGTACAAGCGCTCGCTGCCGGGCCGGCTGGTCGGCGTGAGCATCGATTCGCACGGCAATCCCGCCTATCGCCTGGCGCTGCAGACGCGCGAGCAGCACATCCGCCGCGAGAAGGCGACGTCCAACATCTGCACGGCGCAGGTGCTGCCGGCCGTGATCGCCAGCATGTACGCCGTCTACCATGGTCCGCAGGGACTGCGGCGGATCGCCGGGCGCGTGGCCGCATACGCCGCCATCCTGGCGCAGGGACTGCAGGAGATGGGCTACCGGCTCACCGCCGAGACGGCCTTCGACACGCTGACGGTGCACAGCGGCGACGCGACCGAGCTGATCGCCAGCCGCGCCCATGCGGCCCGCGCGAACCTGCGGCGCGTGGCCCCGGCGCTGCTGGGCATCAGCCTGGACGAGACCACCACGCGCGAGGACATCGCCCTCGTCTGGTCGTTCTTCGCCAAGCCGGGCCAGCCGCTGCCGGACCTGGCGCGCTTCGAGCAGGGCGTCGAACCGCTGATCCCGCAGGCGCTGCGCCGCACCAGCGACTTCCTGACGCACCCGGTGTTCAACGGCTTCCACTCCGAGACCGCGATGCTGCGCTACCTGCGCGGGCTCGCCGACAAGGACCTGGCGCTGGACCGCAGCATGATCCCGCTGGGCAGCTGCACGATGAAGCTGAACGCCACCAGCGAGATGATCCCCATCACCTGGCCCGAGTTCGCGCACCTGCATCCGTTCGCGCCGCGCGACCAGCTGGCCGGCTACGCCGAGCTCGACGAGCAGCTGCGCGCCTGGCTGTGCGAGGCCACCGGGTACGCGGGCATCAGCCTGCAGCCCAACGCCGGATCGCAGGGCGAGTACGCCGGCCTGCTGGCGATCAGGGCCTTCCACGAGAGCCGCGGCGAGTCGCACCGCAACGTGTGCCTGATCCCCTCGTCGGCCCATGGCACCAACCCGGCCAGCGCGCAGATGGCGGGCATGCAGGTGATCGTGACGGCCTGCGACGCCAACGGCAACGTGGACCTGGCGGACCTGCGCGCCAAGTGCGAGCAGCACGGCGCCAGGCTGGCGGCCGTGATGATCACCTACCCCAGCACGCACGGCGTGTTCGAGATGCAGGTGCGCGAGCTGTGCGAGCTCGTGCATCGCCATGGCGGGCGTGTCTACGTCGACGGCGCCAACATGAACGCGCTGGTGGGCGTGGCGGCACCCGGCGAGTTCGGCGGCGACGTGAGCCACCTGAACCTGCACAAGACCTTCTGCATCCCGCATGGCGGCGGTGGCCCCGGCGTCGGCCCGGTGTGCGTGGTCGAGGACCTGGTGCCCTTCCTGCCCGGCCACCACGCGGCCGCCGTCAGCGGCGCCTACGTCAGTTCCGCCGGCAGCGCCGCGACGGCGCCGGCGCGGCGCGCCGGCGACACGCCGGCCGGCCTGGGCGCCGTCTCGGCGGCGCCGCTGGGCAACGCCGCCGTGCTGCCGATCAGCTGGATGTACTGCCGGATGATGGGCGCCGACGGCCTGCGCCAGGCGACCGAGGTGGCCATCCTCAACGCCAACTACATCAGCGCCCGCCTGCGCGAGCACTACCCGACCCTGTACGCCAGCGAGAACGGCCATGTGGCGCACGAATGCATCCTGGACCTGCGGCCGCTGAAAGAGACCAGCGGCGTCACCGCCGAAGACGTCGCCAAGCGGCTGATCGACTACGGCTTCCACGCGCCCACGCTGAGCTTCCCGGTGCCCGGGACCCTGATGGTGGAGCCCACCGAGAGCGAGACGCGTGACGAGCTGGACCGCTTCATCGCCGCGATGATCGCCATCCGCGAGGAAATCCGGCGGGTCGAGCGCGGCGAATGGCCGCAGGAGGACAACCCGCTCAAGCACGCGCCGCACACGGCCGCCGCCCTGCTGGCCGCGGACTGGCAGCATGCCTATCCGCGCGAGGTCGGCGCAGCCGTGCTCGACGGGCGGCGCCACGCCAAGTACTGGCCGCCGATCGGCCGGGTCGACAACGTCTACGGCGACCGCAACCTGTTCTGCAGCTGCCTGCCGGTGTCGGCGTACGAATAAGGCCCGCAACCCATCGACACGCTGATCCTCACCGTCGCCGGCGTCGCCGCCTTCGCCGGCTTCGTTCAGGGGCTGTCGGGATTCGGCTTCGGCCTGACGGCGATGACGCTGTGGGCCTGGACGCTGGAGCCGCGGCTGGCGGCGCCACTGGCGGTGTTCGGCGCCTTGACGGGCCAGCTGATTGCCGCGGTGTCGGTGCGGCGCGGCTTCGACCTCGGGCGCCTCGCGCCCTTCATCGCCGGCGGCCTGGCCGGCGTGCCGCTGGGCATCTTCATCCTGCCGCGCCTGGACATTCCGCTGTTCAAGGGTCTGCTCGGCCTGCTGCTGGTCGTGATGTGCCCCTTGATGGCGCTGGCGCCGCGCCTGCCGCATGTGCGCGGCAGCCGGCTGGGCGACGCGCTCGCCGGCGCCGCGGGCGGCGCGATGGGCGGGCTGGGCGGGTTCACCGGGGTCGTGCCGACGCTGTGGTGCACGCTGCGCGGCTTCGACAAGGATGCCCAGCGGGCGGTGATCCAGAACTTCAACCTCAGCATGCTGGCGGTCGCGTTCGTCGGCTACCTCGCCGCCGGGCTCGTCACGCGCGACATGCTGCCGCTCTTTGGCATCGTGGCGCCGGCGATGCTGATCCCTTCGCTGCTCGGGGCGCGGCTGTACGCCGCGATCAGCGACACCGGCTTCCGGCAGGTGGTGCTGGGGCTGCTCACCCTGTCGGGCGTCGCGCTGCTGGTGGCCGCCGCGCCGGTGCTGTGGCAGCGCTGGGCCGGCGGCTGAGCCGACGCCCGCCCGTGCGGCTGTCGCGGCCCCGGCGGCAGCTTCAGCCGGCCGCGGCCAGCCGCCGCAGCGTCTGCTCGAACACCTCGGGCGGCTGCCCTCCCTGGATCAGGTGGCGGTCGTTGACGACCACAGACGGCACCGCGTGGATGCCGCGCTCGGTGTAGAAGCGTTCCCGTTCGCGCACCGCCTGCGCATGGGCGCCGCTGGCGAGCACTTCGCGCGCCTGGTCGGCGTCCAGCCCGGCCGCCGCGGCCGCCTGCGCCAGCACCTCGTGATCCTCCATGCTGCGGCCCTGCGTGAAGTACGCCGCCAGCAGCGCCTTCTTCAGCGCATGCTGGCGCGCCGCGTCCTGCAGCCCGGCCCAGTGCAGCAGCCGGTGCGCGTCGAAGGTGTTGTAGATGCGGTCACGGCCCTCCTTGCGGAACTCGAAGCCCACGGCCGCGCCGCGCTGCCGGATCGCCTCGCGGTTGGCGGCCTGCTGCTGCGGCGTGCTGCCGTACTTGCGCGTGAGGTGCTCGGTGATGTCCTCGCCGCCGGCCGCCATCCCCGGATTCAGCTCGAAGGGCTGGACGTGCAGCTCGGCGCGCACCTCGCCCTGCAGCCGCGCGAGCGCCTGCTCCAGCGAGGACAGGCCGATCGCGCACCAGGGGCAGGACACGTCGGAGACGAAATCGATCTTCAGGTCAGTTGCCATGGCCGACATTCTGCTGGAAAGCCGGCGGGATTTCAGTCGCCGACGCAGACCGGCCCCGGCGCCCTGTGTGCCAGGCCATGATTGCGCGGCCGGCGCGCCTGCGGCGTGGCCGGACCCGGGCGGCTCCCGGTAGGACGCGGCCTACCGCGCCGGCGGCTGGGCGGCCGGCCGGGCGCCGAGGTGGCGCTGCACCTCGCCCGGCTCGTGCCCCGCATGGCGCACCGCCTCGCGCAGCTGGTCGATGCTGACGTCGAAGATGCGGCACCAGTACGCCACGTCGCTCTCGCGGGTCAGGTCGATGGTCTGGCGCTCGGCCGGTGCGGGTGAGTCAGGCATGACGGCTCCTGTGGCTGGTATCGGGTTCGACCGCGCACGGCTGGGGCGAGTTCCTCTAGCCGCCGGTCAGTTCCTGCAGGCGCGCCGGGTCGACCGGCTTCGTCCAGTGCTCGTCGAAGCCGGCCTCGGCCGCCATGCGCTTGTCCTGTTCCTGGCCCCAGCCGGTCAGCGCGATCAGCCGCGGCTGGCGCAGCCCGCGCAGGGCACGCACCTGCCGCGCCACCTCGTAGCCGTTGATGTCGGGCAGGCCGATGTCCAGCAGCACGACCTCCGGCCTGTAGTCGGCCACCGCCTGCACCCCGGAGACCCCGTCATTGGCGACGGCGACGTCGCAGTCCATCATCCGCAACAGCTCGGCCAGGGTCTCGGCGCCGTCGAGGTTGTCGTCCACGACCAGGATGCGCGGGCGCGGCCGGGCCGGCGGCTGCAACAGCTGCGGCCTGCCGTGGCCCCCCTCGCCGCTCGCGGGCGCCTGCGGCGCCCGCAGCGGCAGGCGGACCACGAATTCGCTGCCTTGGCCGGGGCCCGCGCTGTGGGCTTCCACGGTGCCGCCGTGGAGCCGCACCAGGCCCTCGACCAGCGACAGGCCGATGCCCAGCCCGCCCTGCTGGCGCTCGGCCGGATGGGTCACCTGGGTGAACAGCCCGAAGATGCGGGTGAGCATGTCGGGCGCGAGGCCTTCGCCCGTGTCACGCACGCGCACCACCGCCGCCTCGGGTTCGACCTCGACGATGAGGTCGATGCGGCCGCCGGGCCGCGTGTACTTGCTCGCGTTGTTCAACAGGTTGGCGAACACCTGCGCGAGCCGCACCGGATCGCCGTCCACGTCCACCGGGTCCTGCGGCAGTTCGAGCGCAAGCCGGTGGCCGGCCGCCTCGATGTGCGGGCGGGCGGTCTCGATGGCACTGCGCAGCACTGCGTCCAGCTCGACCCGCTCCTTCCTCAGCTCGATCTTGCCGGTGGTGATCCGCGAGACGTCCAGCAGGTCGTCGACCAGCCTGGCCAGCTGCCCCACCTGGCGTTCGATCATGCCCGCGACCTGCAGCACGCGCTGCGTGTCCTGCGGCGCCCGCGCAATGATGTTCAGCCCGTTCCACACCGGCGCCAGCGGGTTGCGCAACTCGTGCGCCAGGGTGGCGAGGAACACGTCCTTGGCGCGATCGGACTCCTGCACCGCACGCAGCAGCATCGCGTTCTCGATCGCCACCGCGGCGCGCTGCGCCAGATCCTCGGCCAGCGCCAGGTCGCTGGAGCGGTAGCGCCGGCGCGACTCGCCCGTGACGAAGGTGATGACGCCCAGCGTCCGGTCGCGCACCGTCAGCGGCACGCCGATGTAGGAATGCATGCCCAGCGAGCGCAGCACGGCGAGATACTCCGACTGGGCGACCGCGCGGTCCAGCAGTTCATCGCTGACTTCCGCGACGCGCTCGGAGCGCCCGGTGCGCAGCACGTTCATCGGGCCGGCGCCGGCGATGCGCTCGGGGTCGGCAGCAAAGCGCTGGTACAGTTCGCACCCCCGCTGCTCGCGGCGCGGATCGGAGTGCGCCATCGCCACCCGCTCCAGCCTGCCCTGTTCGGACAGGATGTCCACCATGCACCAGTCGGCGAATTCCGGCACCGCCAGATGGGCGATCCGGTCCAGGGTGCTCTGGTAGTCGGTCAGGCTGGCCAGTTCGGCGCTGGCCTGGGCCAGGAACCGCAGGTCGCTCTCCACGTGCTTGCGCCGGGTGATGTCCATGCAGACCCCCGCCACCGCCAGCGGCGCGCCCTGCGCGTCGACCACGAGCTTGCTGCGCGCCTCCACCCAGTGGACGCTGCCGTCCGGCCAGAGCGCGCGGTATTCGATGCGCTGGCCTCGACCCAGCGCCACCGTGTCACGCAAGCCCTGCACGACGCGCCCGCGATCGTCCGGGTGGACCAGCCGCTGGTAACGCTCCGCGCTGGGCGGCTGCGCGCCCGGCGCCAGTCCGTGGATCTCGGCCATCCCGGGCCACCAGACCATCTTGCGGTCCGGCAGGTCCACCTGCCACACGCCCATCCCGCCGATGTCCAGTGCCAGCTGCAGCCGCTCCTCGGAGGCGCGCAGCGTCTCGTCGAGCAGCCGCAGGCTGGCCTCGGCCTGCTGCTGCGGCGTGCGATCGCGCAGGATCCGGGCAAAACCGGTCACCTCGCCCGCGGCCCCGCGCAACGCCACCAGCTCGCCGGCGATCCGCAGACGTTCCCCCCCGGCGCGCAGCAGCCAGTGCTCGCCGCTCACGCTGCCGGCACGGCGCGCCTCGTCCAGCTCGCGCTCCACGACGCCGGCGGCCGCCTCGTCCGGCAAGAACAGCCGGTGCATGGTCTGGCCGATCATCTCCTGGCCGGACCATCCCAGGAGCCGGCGGGCCCCTTCGTTCCAGCTGACGATGCGGCCGTCCGGGTCCATGCCGATCACGGCGTGGTCGATGGCGCGATCGCCGACCGGCCGGTCATGGCCTTCAAGGTCCAGCGGTGGCTCGATCAGGTGCGACATGGCGCGGAAGGACTATTGCTACAGCGTAGCCGATTCCTCCTCAGCCAGCCACCCCGTGCGGCGTCACAAGTCCGACTGCCGTGCGGGGCCGAAAGGCGAACAGCCGGGCTGCCGCCGGCGACCGCGCCGGCTCAGCAGGACGCCGCGATCGGTGCCAGCGGCGGCCGCACGTCCGCGTTCTGGGCCCGCTGGCGCAGGGCATGCTCCATCACGACCAGGGCCAGCATCGCCTCGGCGATCGGCGTCGCGCGGATGCCCACGCAGGGGTCGTGGCGCCCCTTGGTGACCACCTGGGCGGGCTCGCCGCGCAAGTTGATGGTGTCGCGCGGGCTGAGGATCGAGCTGGTCGGCTTGATCGCGATCGATACTTCGAGGTCCTGCCCTGTGCTGATGCCGCCGAGCACGCCGCCGGCGTTGTTGCCGCGAAATCCCTGCGGCGTCAGCGAGTCGCCATGGGTCGTCCCGCGCTGCTCCACGCTGGCAAAACCGGCGCCGATCTCCACGCCCTTCACGGCGTTGATGCCCATCATCGCCCAGGCGATGTCGGCGTCGAGCTTGTCGAACAGCGGCTCGCCCAGGCCCGCGGGCATGCCGCAGGCGCTCACGCGCAGCCGGGCGCCGCAGGAGTCGCCCGCCTTGCGCAGCCGGTCCATGTACTCCTCCAGCCCGGACACGTCGGCCACCGGCGCGAAGAAGGGATTGCGGTCGACGTGGTCCCACCCCTCGAACGGGATCTCGATCTCGCCGATGCGCTGCATGCAGCCGCGGAATTCGATGCCGTGGCGCTCGCGCAGCCATTTGCGGGCCACGGCGCCGGCCGCCACCATCGGCGCCGTCAGCCGCGCCGACGAGCGCCCGCCGCCGCGCGGGTCGCGCAGGCCGTACTTCTGCAGGTAGGTGTAGTCGGCATGGCCCGGCCGGAAGGTCTGCTCGATCTCGGCGTAGTCCTTGCTGCGCTGGTCCGTGTTGCGGATGAGCAGACAGATGGGCGTACCGGTGGTGCGGCCCTGGTAGACACCCGACAGGATCTCGACCCGGTCGGCCTCCTGCCGCTGGGTGACGTGGCGGCTGGTGCCGGGGCGACGCCGGTCGAGCTGGGGCTGGATGTCGGTCTCGGCCAGTTCCATGCCCGGGGGGCAGCCGTCGATCACGCACCCGATCGCCGGCCCGTGCGACTCACCGAAGTTGGTGACCGCGAACAGGGTGCCGAAGGTGTTGCCGCTCATGCGTGGTGTTCCTGAAGCGCGCGCGCCCCAGGGCGGGCGCACGGCGGACCCGGATTATCCCAGAGCGGCCGGAACGGCTACAGGTGCGGCTCGGACGCCTGCTCATGCTCCTGGCCGACCGGCCAGTCGCGGATGTAGGCCTTGAGCATGCGGTTCTCGAAGTTCTGGCTCTCGACGATGGCGCGCGCGACGTCGTAGAAGCTGATCACGCCCATGAGGGTGCCGCCCTCCATCACCGGCAGGTAGCGGGCATGGCTGTCGAGCATCAGGTGGCGCACCTCGTCCAGTTCGGTGTCGGGCGTGCACGTCTTGGGCTGCGAGTCCATCCCTTCGCGCACCCGGATGTCCGACAGCACGCCGGCGTGCCTGACGGTGCACTCGATCACCTCGCGGAAGGTGAGCATGCCGGCCAGCACGCCGTGGTCCATCACCACCAGCGAGCCGATGTCCTTGTCGGCCATGACTTCGACCGCCCGGGACAGTGCCTCGTCGGGACCGACGGTGTACAGCGTATTGCCCTTGACGCGCAGGATGTCGCTGACTTTCATGCTGTCTCCTCTCAGTGGGCCGGGGTCTGCCGGTGGACCAATATAGCCCACAATCCCGGGCATCACCAGCATGGAGTCATTGAGGAGAAATTGCAATGCCCGGTTACTCTGATCCCGGCTTCGACACGCTGGCGCTGCACGCCGGCGCCGCCCCGGACCCCGCCACCGGCGCCCGCGCCGTGCCCCTGCACCTGACCACCTCGTTCGTCTTCGAGTCCAGCGAGCACGCCGCGGCGCTGTTCAACCTCGAGCGCGCCGGCCACGTCTACTCACGCATCAGCAACCCGACCAACGCGGTGCTGGAGGAGCGCGTGGCGGCGCTGGAGGGCGGCATCGGGGCCATCGCCACCGCCAGCGGCCAGGCGGCGCTGCACCTGTCGATCGCCACCCTGATGGGCGCCGGCTCGCACATCGTGGCCAGCACCGCGCTGTACGGCGGCTCGCAGAACCTGCTGCACTACACGCTGCGGCGCTTCGGCATCGCGACCACCTTCGTCAAGCCGGGCGACATCGACGGCTGGCGCGCGGCCGTGCGGCCGAACACCAAGCTGCTGTTCGGCGAGACCGTGGGCAATCCCGGCCTGGACGTGCTGGACATCCCGCTCGTGGCGCAGATCGCGCACGAGGCGGGCGTGCCGCTGCTGGTGGACTCCACCCTCACCTCGCCCTACCTGATGCGGCCGCTGCAGCTGGGCGCCGACCTGGTCTACCACTCGGCCACCAAGTTCCTGTCCGGGCACGGCACGGTGATCGGCGGCATCGTCGTCGACGGCGGCAGTTTCGACTGGGAAGGGCGCGCGGCGGCGGGTCGCTTCACCGAACTCACGCAGCCGTACGACGGCTTCCACAACATGGTGTTCAGCGAGGAGTCCACCGTCGGCGCCTTCCTGTTGCGGGCGCGCCGCGAAGGCTTGCGCGACTTCGGCGCCAGCATGAGCCCGCACACGGCCTGGCTGATCCTGCAGGGCATCGAGACGCTGCCGCTGCGCATGGAACGCCACATGAGCAACACCCGCAAGGTGGTGGAATTCCTGGCCGGCCATCCCTTCGTCGCGCGCGTCGGCCATCCGATGCTGGAGTCGCATCCCAGCCATGCACTGGCGCAAAAACTGCTGCCCAAGGGCGCGGGTTCGGTGTTCAGCTTCGACCTGAAGGGCAACCGCGAGCAGGGCAAGCGCTTCATCGAGACGCTCAGGCTGTTCAGCCACCTGGCCAACGTGGGCGACTGCCGCTCGCTGGTGATCCACCCGGCCAGCACGACGCATTTCCGCATGACGGACGAGGCGCTGGCGGCCGGCGGCATCACCCAGGGGACGATCCGGCTGTCGATCGGCCTGGAAGACCCCGACGACCTGATCGACGACCTCAAGCGCGCCCTGAAGGCCGCCGAGAAAGCCTGAGGAGGCACGCCATGGAACTGACCGTCAACGGAGCCAAGACCTATTGCTACACGGGCGGCAAGGCGTTCGACGCCGAGCGCCCCACCGTCGTGATGATCCACGGCGTCCTGAACGACCACAGCGTGTGGATCCTGCAATCGCGCTGGCTGGCGCACCACGGCTGGAACGTGCTGGCGGTGGACCTGCCCGGCCACTGCCGCAGCGAGGGCGAGCCGCCTTCCACGGTGGAGGAGGCCGCCGGCTTCGTGGCCGCGCTGCTCGACGCGGCCGGCGTGCAGCGGGCCGCGCTGGTCGGCCACAGCTGGGGCTCGCTGATCGCGCTGGAGGCGGCCGCGCGCCTGAAGGAGCGGGTCACGCACCTGGTGCTGGTCGGCACCGCCTATCCGATGAAGGTGTCGGCCGCGCTGCTGGACGCCTCGTTGAACGAGCCGATGAAGGCGCTGGAGATGATCAACGTGTTCTCGCGCAGCACGCTGGCGCCGCCGCCCTCCGCGCTGGGCCCCGGCACCTGGGTCTACGGGGCCAGCATGGCGCTGGGCCGGCGCGTGCTGGCCAGCAACCCGCGGGTCAACGTCTTCCACCGGGGCTTCCAGGCCTGCGACCGCTATGCCGGCGGCGAGGCCGCGATGGCCGCCCTCGCCTGCCCGGTGCTGTTCGTGCTCGGCGCGCAGGACCAGATGACGCCGCCCAAGGCGGCCCAGTCGCTGCTGGCGGTCGCGCGCGAAACCGGCAAGCGGGTGCAGGTCGCCAGCCTGCCGGTCGGCCACCACCAGATGACCGAGACACCCGACCAGACCCTGTTCGCGATCCGCGACTTCCTCAGGACGTGACCGGCGCGGCCTGCTGCGTGTCGATCACGTCCCGCAGGTAGACCGACGAGAGCTGGCCGCTGCGCCACAGTGTGGCCGTCGCTTCGGTGTGCGGCAGCAGCAGGTGGCGGATCAGCGGCTCCAGGGCGGTGGACTGGACGTCGGCCAGCAGCACGTAGCGGGTGTCGGCCTGGTCCTCCATCTCGTTGACGCGGCCCGCCCAGTCCAGCTCGACCAGGATCTCCAGCACCGGCTCGAGCTGCACGGCCTCCAGCTCCAGCGTGCGCGCCAGCTGCGGCGCGCTCAGGCCGCGCCGCGCCGTGACGCGGGCGCGCTCCAGCTCGCGCAGCACCTCCAGCGCGACCTGGAACTGCCAGCCGTGGCCCGAGCGCCGCCGGGTGCCGGCCAGCAGGCTCGGCAGGTAGGCGGCCACCACGGCCCCCAGCAGCACGATGACCCAGGCGACGTAGATCCAGACCAGCAGGATCGGCACGGTGGCGAAGGTGCCGTAGACCACCGAATAGGTGGGCACCTTGGCGATGTACCAGGCCAGCAGCCGGCGCGCCAGCTCGATGCCGACGGCGGCGAACACGGCGCCGGCCCAGGCATGGCCGCGCCGCACCGGCGTGTTGGGCACATAGCGGTACAGCGCCGCCAGCCCGCCCGCCAGCAGCAGGAATTCGATGGCGTCGAGCAGCAGCTGGACCAGTCCCGGGATGCCGGCCACCAGCCCGCGCGACGCCGAGATCACGTAGGAAGTCAGGCTCAGGCTCGCCCCCAGCAGCAGCGGCCCCAGCGTCAGTGCGGTCCAGTAGATCATCACGCGCTGCGCCAGCGGCCGCGGCCGCTTCACGCGCCAGATGCCGTTGAGGGTGCGGTCGATGGTCAGCATCAGCGCCAGCGCGGTGACCACCAGCGCCGCCAGGCCGAAGGCGCCCAGCCGGTTGGCCTTGCCGGCAAACTGGGTGAGATAGCCCAGGACCTGGCGCGCGATCGCTTCCGGGATCAGGCTTTGCACCAGCCAGGCCTGCAGCGCCGCCTGCAGCTTGCCGAACATCGGGAACGCCGTGAAGATCGCCAGCGCCAGCGTGAAGAACGGCACCAGCGCCATCACGGTGGTGAACGTGAGGCTGCTCGCGGTGACGCCCAGCCGGTCTTCGCGGAAGCGCTCGCGCAAGGTGGCCGCGGTCGGCTTCCACGGGAAATGCGAGAGGTCGGCGAGCAGCTGGCGCAAGGGCATCGGCCGCTATGATGCCATCTCGCATGACGACCACCGATCCGCCACCGGCCGCCGCCAGCCCCGTCGTCGCACTGACCCGGTGGCTGGCCGTGGGCAGCCTGCTGGCGCTGATCGTGCTGGGCCTGGCCTGGGAACTGTGGCTGGCGCCGCTGCGCCCCGGCGGCTCGTGGCTGGTGCTGAAGGTGCTGCCGCTGTGCATCCCGCTGGCCGGGCTGCTGCGCAACCGCCTCTACACCTACCGCTGGGTGAGCCTGATGGTGTGGCTCTATTTCACCGAAGGCATCGTGCGCGGCACCAGCGACCGCGGCGCCAGCGCGCGGCTGGCGTGGCTCGAGGTGGCGTTGTGCCTGTCGTTGTTCGCAGCCTGCGTGCTGCACGTGAGGAAGCGCCTGAAGGCCAAGAGATGAACGGATTGATCGAAACACTGCGCCGCGTGGTCGGCGCCAACCACGTCCTGCAGGACGGCGACCTGACGGCCTGGGAACAGGACTGGCGCAAGCGCGCGCGCGGCAAGGCGCTGGCGGTGGTGCGGCCCGGCACGACCGACGAGGTGGCGCAGGTGGTGCGCGCCTGCGCCGCTGCGGGCACGGCGATCGTGCCGCAGGGCGGCAACACCGGGCTGGTGGTCGGATCCACCCCGGATGCCAGCGGCACGCAGGTGGTCCTCAGCCTGCAGCGACTCGCGGCCGTGCGCGGGCTGGACGCCGACAACCTGACCATCACCGTGGAAGCCGGCTGCGTGCTGCAGCGGGTGCAGGAGGCCGCCGAGGCCGCCGGCCTGCTGTTCCCGCTGTCGCTGGCGGCCGAGGGCAGCTGCACCATCGGCGGCAACCTGGCGACCAACGCCGGCGGCACCCAGGTGGTGCGCTACGGCAACGCCCGCGAGCTGTGCCTGGGGCTGGAGGTGGTGACGGCGCAGGGCGAGGTCTGGCACGGCCTGTCGGGCCTGCGCAAGGACAACACCGGCTACGACCTGCGCGACCTGTTCGTCGGCAGCGAGGGCACGCTGGGCATCATCACGGCCGCCACCATGAAGCTGTACCCGGCGCCGGCCGCCCGGCTGACGGCCTGGGCCGCGGTGCCGAGCCTGGAGGACGCGGTGCGGCTGCTGGGACTGGCCCATCGCGAACTGGGCGCGGGCCTCACGGGCTTCGAGGTGATGGGCCAGTTCGCCCTCGGCCTGGTGGCGCGCCACTTCACCCAGCTGCGGGTGCCGCTGTACCAGCAGGCGCCGTTCTGCGTGCTGCTGGAGAAGTCCGACGACGAATCCGAGGCCCATGCCCGCGAGCGCTTCGAGCGCCTGCTGGAGATGGCGCTGGACCAGGGATGCGTCGCCGACGCCGTGGTCGCCGAGAACCTCACCCAGGCCCACCAGCTGTGGCACGTGCGCGAGAGCATTCCGCTGGCGCAGGCCGAGGAGGGCCTGAACATCAAGCACGACATCTCGGTGCCGGTGTCACGCATCCCCGCCTTCTGCCGCGAGACCGACGCGGCACTGCAGCGGCTGATCCCGGGCGTGCGGCTGGTCAATTTCGGGCACCTGGGCGACGGCAACCTGCACTACAACGTCCAGGCGCCCGAGCAGGGGGACCCGGCCGGCTTCCTGGAGCGCTGGGAAGAAGAGGTGAACTCGCTGGTCTACGACTGCGTGCAGCGCTTCGACGGCTCGATCTCCGCCGAGCACGGCGTGGGCAGCCTCAAGCTCGAGAAGCTGGAGAAGCACAAGTCGCCGGTCGCGCTGGAACTGATGCGCGGGATCAAGCGGGCGCTGGACCCGAGCAACGTCATGAACCCGGGCCGGGTGCTGCGCGCCTGAGCCGCCCTTTGCATAATCGCGCCATGTCCAGCCGCCCGGTCCGCTCGCAGTACGAAGACTTCATGCGCCATGTGTACACGCACGGCACGCCCAAGACCGACCGCACCGGCACCGGCACGCGCAGCGTGTTCGGATACCAGATGCGCTTCGACCTGGGCGAGGGCTTTCCGCTGGTCACGACCAAGAAGGTCCACCTGAAGTCCATCATCCACGAACTGCTGTGGTTCCTGCAGGGCTCCAGCGACAACAACTGGCTGAAGGAACGCGGCGTCACCATCTGGGACGAGTGGGCGCGCGAGGATGGCGACCTGGGGCCGGTCTACGGCGTGCAGTGGCGCAGCTGGCCGACGCCCGACGGCGGCCACGTCGACCAGATCGCGGAGGCCGTGAAGACGATCCGCACCAACCCGGACTCCCGTCGCATCATCGTCAGCGCCTGGAACGTGGCCGACATCCCCAAGATGGCGCTGGCGCCCTGCCATGCGTTCTTCCAGTTCTACGTTGCGGACGGCAAACTGTCGTGCCAGCTGTACCAGCGCAGTGCCGACATCTTCCTGGGCGTGGATTTTCTAGGTCATATTGCCGTCCCTGTCTGTGAAGCAATCTTCTTTGAAATCAAGGGCTTAGACGCCAACAGCCTTCCCGGACACGTCCGCGAAGCCGAGCGGCCTTCAATGGGCACGGGGGCATGCTCATCCGTTCCCCGGCGCCCGCGCCGCAGCGGACATCCCAACCCGGTCCGCGTGGGGGCCACGTGGGCCGCTAGCCGCGTAAAAAGGGCCGCCTGCGCGGCCGGCGTGAGCGGCACGCGCGTGGTTGCGCAAGGTGCGCGCACGCCTGTGGATAGCGTGGCGGGTGCGGTCCGCTCGTGAGCGCTGCAGACGCTTCTCCTGAGGACGGGCCGAGCGGCGGCTCTGACATAGAGAAGGTCATCTCGGACCTGTTCAAGGACTTCTCGGGAGATGAGACTGGCGGGCGCCATGCGATTCGCGGCTTCACGTTCCAGATGTGGAACGCCGTGCTCGAGGCCTTGCGTGCGCACGCCAAGGGCAGCGACTACGCTGTAGTCATGGAGTGGCAGCAGGACGTCGCCATCCTGGACTCACCCAGCGCGCCCAGCAAGGTCCGCTTCATCCAGCTCAAGAAGCATGAGACGAGCGTCGTCTGGACGCTTGCCTCGCTGATTCAGGCGGAAGAGGCACAGGAAGCTGCCGCGGCGAACGATGAGACGGTGAGTGAGGCCGCGGCGCCGACCGAACCTGAGGACGGTAAAAAGGGCAAGAAGAAGCCTAAAAAGCCTGCTGCCCCTAAACAGTCCATCCTGAGCAAGCTCTACAAGCAGCGCACCCGTTTTACGGACTTGGCTGGCTGCACGCTGGAATTCGCCTCTGAGGCGCAGTTCAAGGTAGAGGGCGATGACGCCAAGCCGGTGACCACGCCTGAGGTGGAACTGGCCAAGCTGCCGAGCAAAGAGCTGCAGCGGGTGAAGGACGCCCTCACGAAGCAACTGCGCCTAGGCGACGGGGAGACGCTCGACCTGAGCAACTTCTGGTTGCGCACTACCGACTGCCCGGTCAACAACGGTCACATGCACGTCATCGGCGAGCTGTCCGGGATGCAGTTCGACGACCAGATGGAGCCGATGCACGGGTCCGCGGCTTTCCTGGCGGTGCTGGCCATTGGTTCGCACGTGAAGATTGTTGCCGGCAACAAGAAGATGGCGAAGAACCTTCCCGAGCTTCTCGAGCGCGCTCTGACGCGCAAGGATGTCGACAAGTACCTCAACGCCGCGAACCAGCACAAGACGCCGACCAGCGAGCTGCTGAAGAACTTCATCAGCAACCTCGCAGCGGAAGGAGCGCCGCTGGAGGTCCGCCGGCAAATGGGCAAGGAGCTGGCGCGCGCTTGCAGCGACATCAAAGAGCGCGCGGGCCATGCGCCGCTGCTGGCCGCGAAACTTCGCCGCGTCTACCAGGCGCACGGCGAATACCCCACAGCAGATTCTCTCAACCAGCTCCTGCAGCAGTGGTATGCGGACTTCAAGGCCGAGTACGCCTCGGAGACGAGCACATTTAAGCGCGAGTACTTGTACTGCCTCATGGCGATGATTTACGAAGATGCAGCCCCAATCAAACACCTACCATCTCTTCCGGCTGATTCGCAACCTGAGGACGGGCAATGAAGCGAACCGTCACCTTTCACGCACTCTCGTTAATCTCCGAAAGAGACGGGAGCGCCAGGCGGGTGGAGTTCAGCCCGCACAAGAACCTTCTGGTCGGGGCCAATGAGACCGGCAAGTCACGGGTCGTGAAGCACGCGGTCTGGGCTCTGGGGTGCGAGCCCAGGCGCGCCGCTGGCGATTGGGACAGCAACGTCGTCGCGGCGCTGGAGCTCTCCGTTGGAGCCAAGCGGTACACCTTCGTGCGCCAGGGCTTGCGCATGCGGGCGGCGTTCGACGAGCAGGGCAAGCTGCTCTTTGCCACTGAGAGCGGTGCACGCTGGGCTGAGTTCTTCGCCGACGTGTTCGAGTACACCTTGCGGCTCCAGGGCCAGAAGGAAGGTCACTACGCGCTGGCGGGCCCGAACTACGCGGTGCTGCCCTACTACATCGACCAGGAAGGCGGCTGGGGCCAGAAGTGGGAGAACTTCCAGAGCCTCAAGGCGTTCGTCGCCTGGGAGAAGCCTGTCTTCGAGTCGTTCACTGGGCTGCGGCCGCTGCGCTACTACGAGGCCGGCCTGCGCAAGAACGAGATTGCCTTCAAGCTGAAGGAGGCGCGCAGCCAGGACCGGCTGCAGGAGCGCTCCTTCAAGCAAGTCACGGCCCTCTTGCCTCCTGCAGACGCGACGCTGGACGAGAGCCTCTTCGCCAAGGAGCTTCAGGAACTGGCGCAGCGAGTCACCGAGCTGACCCGCGACGAAGAGGAGTTGCGCACTGCCTTGGTGGACGTGGCCACGACGCGCCAGGAGAGGCTCGCGCAGCTGAAGATGGCTTCCCGCTCCGAGCAGGCACTGGTTGACGACCTCGCGTACCTGTCGCGCTACGCGGATGACACTGGGGTTGAGTGCCCGACGTGCGGGCAGCACTACAAGACGTCGTTCGCGGCGCGTATCGACTTGGCCGGCGACGCCCAGGACGCTCACCAGCTGGTGCTGGAGATGCAGGGTCAGATTGACAGCTTGCGCTCCAAGGAGCACGAGCTGCAAAGCAAGCTGCGGACAGTCCGCGCCGCCCTCGAACGGGTGCGGCAGTCCCTGGCTCGCAAGCACGAGAGCAAGACGGTGCTGGATGTCGTGGCAGCCAAGAGCCGAGACACGCTCGAACTCGCCTACGACGCGAGCCGCCGCGACCTGCACGCCCAGATTGACGCGTTGCAGGAAGAACAGAAGGAGCTCGACGCCGAGCTCGCCAAGTTCACCGACAAGGGCCGCGAGGAACGGGTGCGTGCCCGCTACAAAGAGGAGCTCCTGTCGTACGCCGACCGGCTTGGTGTCAACCCCAGCGAGGTTGGCAGGCCGACCATCGGAACGCGTCCGCGCCTTGCCCAAGGCAGCTCTGGTCCGCGGGTCTACCTGGCCATGTACATGGCGCTCATCGCAACGGCCGAATCGACCGGGGACAGCCCGAGGTTTCCGTTCATCGTCGACTCCCCGCGGCAGCAGGACCTGGGCGACGAGAACATCGCCAAGCTGCTCACCACCATCTTCCAGCAGTCGAAGGCTCACCAGATTTTCGTGGCCAACGAGTCGCAACCGCCCGGGTGGCAGCAGCCTGCGGACTGCAAAGTCCTGCGGTTCGAGGGCAAGCGCGCGCTCCTGAAGGAGGAGAGCTTCCGCGAAGTCGCCACGCAGGTGGGTCCCCTGGTGGTCGCGATGAAGGAGGAGCTCGAGAGGCAGCGCCAGGCGCAAGCCGAGCAGGAGCAAGCCGAGGAGGACGAAGCTGCCGAAGGTGAGAGCGAAGAAGACGCTAGCCCTGACGAGGACAGCGAAGCCTAGTCCCCAGGGCGGGGCCGGCTAAAGCGCCCCGCTTGCTCAGACCGCCATCGGTGCCGTCAGCGGCGGATGGTGCTGGTAGCCCTCAAGGCTGAAGTCTGAGGGCTCCACCTTCTCCAGCCACTCCGGCTCGTAGCGCACCGTCTTGCTGAACTCGGGAATCCTGTCGGAGATGACCAAGCGCGGAGGTGCAAAGGGCTCTCGTTTGAGCTGCTCTTTGAGCATGTCCACGTGGTTCTCGTAGATGTGCGCATCCCCGATGAAGTACGTGAACCACCTGGGCGTATAGCCTGTCAATCGTGCGACCAGGTGAAGCAGCGCGCCTCCCTCAGTCAGATTGAAAGGCGTGCCCAGGCCGATGTCGTTCGAACGCACATAGAGGCACAGGGAGAGCTCGCGTGTGTTCGGGTTGGGCAGGAACTGGTACAGCAGGTGGCACGGGGGCAGTGCCATCTCATCGAGCTGAGCCCAATTCCAGCCGTGGAAAAGGATTCGTCGGTCGGAAGGATTGTTGACGATAGTGTCAAGGCAGTAGCGCAGTTGGTCGACCTCCTTGTGGAGGATGACCTTCTCATCCTCGTCGTGAGGCTGCACCGTGCCGAGGACGTTCCAGCCTTTGGAGCGGGATGACTCAATCTGTATAAAATCAGGGCTGAGTGCCTTGAAGGCAGGCCACCGGCGCCACTGAACACCGTAGACAGGACCCAAGTCATCTGGGCCTTGACGATAGGGGTTCTGTAGCCACTGCTCGTTCTCGTTGGCGTTCTGGTCCCAGACCTTGCATCCAAGCGCCCGGAAGTCCGCAGCACTGCGAGCTCCGCGCAAAAAGCCCACCATCTCTCCGATTGCCGACTTGAAGGCAAGCTTCTTAGTCGTGACCGCTGGGAAGCCCTTCTTGAGGTCAAAGCGCATCATGGCGCCGGGCACGCCGAGCGTACGAACGCCTGTGCGGTTTTCCCGCCACTCGCCTTGCTCAAAGACCTGACTGACCAAATCCAAATACTCGCGCATCGTGTTCTTCCTAGCGGTTAGACGATGATACTGGAGCGCGCTTTGCAACCTTCTGGCGAGGTGCGGCTCTTGGGCGTTTGGCAGCGCACGAGCGCTTGCTCGAAGCTTCGAGCTGTGACTGCAGAGCAGCCAACTTGTCCAGCGCGATGCGGACCTGTTCGTTGGTGACTGCCAATGCCTGCTTCTTGGCCGTAAGCTCTGCGTCCATGGTGACGTACTCGTCATGCCCTCGTGCCTTGGAGCGCTGCTTGCGCTTTTCGTTGATGTAGGGGGCAATTGCCGCTGCACTGCCAGAGCGTGCCTTCTCGGCAGCTCGCAGCTCCACATTGTGAATCGCCCCGGCTTTTGAGGAGGCTCGATTCTCTGAGAGGATTGAGCCATGAAGAAGTCGAATAAGTTCTCACCCGAGGTCCGTGAGCGGGCGGTGAGGATGGTGCAGGAGCACCGGGGGGAGT
>Ga0255338_1001335_pt1 | contig 47778 bp, 42 predicted proteins | sample MeOH1_35cm_T4_19_FD_203715 | JGI IMG/M metagenome (GOLD analysis project Ga0255338, IMG submission 203715) | Sandy soil microbial communities from University of British Columbia, Vancouver, Canada - MeOH1_35cm_T4_195 | ecosystem: Engineered > Artificial ecosystem > Sand microcosm > Unclassified ...
CATGTTCCACGGCAGGGTTCCCTTTCCAATTCGTTGGGTTTCGATAGCGCTTCGCAACCACTATCAAAACGGGAATCCCTGCCCTTTGCAACTGCGGCAGTGTCAGATCAGATCGGAACTACTACACGTCACCGTCGATCGGAATCTTTCCTTTCAGCAGAACCTTCCAACATTTGCGATCGCTGTTATCGTCTTGCGAGCATCCTCGAATCGGCTCGCTGATCTCAGGCTGCTTGTGCCTGAACTGCTGGCGCGCGTTTCCGGCGCCAAGAAAGGCACGGTTACCTACATCGGGGGCTAACTTCAGGTCAAACGAACAGGCCATGAGCGCCCCAACCTTTCGGGTTGGTCCGCCGTTCACCAAGACGTTAAGTCCGTAGAAAAAGACACACGAGCATGCTCTAGGGTCAGTTCTTGGCCTTGCACCGTTACACACGATTTAATGCCGGGTCGTAAGGAGTCCCTCCGCCAAGCATGCAAGAGCAAAACCAGGTTGTTCGTGTTCTTATGTTTTCCTTGGCGTCCTTTGTGACCTTGGTGGTTCGGCTTCGTTCAAGAGCACAGCAGCACCACAAAGGACACAAAGGAAAGCTTTCGTACGTTATTCAGCCTTGCTTGGCATGCTTTGCGCAGTAAATGCTTTTCAAACCTTCGCCGCAATCAATCCTTCTTTTTCCAGCAGAGGATAGATGCCGCCCGCAGTCACTATCGACAGCAACTGCGGCGGCAGCGGCTTCGCCGCGAGCTCGGTGCCGCGCGTCGCGTTGCGCACGCGCCCGGACTCGAATTCGATCTCCGCGATGTCGCCCTCTTCGAACGCCTCGTCCACGCCCGGGCATTCAAGCGCAGGGAAAGCGAAGTTCACGCAGTTGCGAAAAAACAGTCCGTTGATCGACGGCGCAAGCAGGCACGCCAGGCCGAGATTCTTCAGCGAGCGCGCCGCGGGCCGGCTGGACCCCATGCCGAAATTGCGTCCGCCGATCAGGATGTCGCCTTTCTGCACTTGCGACGACCAGCCCGGGCGGTTCGCGCTGAACACGTACGCCGGCTGCTCTTCGATGCTCGCGTAGAACGCGCGGTTCGGCAGGATGAGATCCGTGTTGATGTTGTCGCCGACCTTCCACACCCGCGCCTGGAATTTCATATCCTGTCCTTCACCGGCGTGATTCGTGAATAGTCAGTGGTGAGTAGGAGCACCATAGCAACCGCCGATAAACGCAGATGCACGCCGAAGCCAACCAAAGCGAAACCCAAGGCGCCCTCGCTCTTATCTGTGTTCATCGGCGTTCATCGGCGGTTTCTTCTGCGGTTTTGTTTTCGAGCTCACTATTCACCGCTCACGCATTTTCAGCTTAAAAATTCCCGCGGATCGGTGATGCGCCCCGTCAGCGCCGAAGCCGCCACCGTCGCCGGCGATCCCATGTACACCTTGGAGCTCGGGTCGCCCATGCGGCCTTTGAAGTTGCGCGTCGTCGAGGTGATGCAGACTTCCTCCGGTCCGATCACGCCCATGTGGCCGCCGCCGCACGCGCCGCACGTCGGCGGCGCGATTACCGCACCCGCATCGAGCAGCGTCTGCACGATACCCAGCCGCGCGGCATCGCGGTAGACGTTCTGCGAAGCCGGCGTCACGATGAACCGGACACCGCGCGCGACACGCTTGCCCTGAACGACGCGCGCGGCGAGCTCGAGATCGTCGAGCGTGCCGTTGGCGCACGAGCCGATGTACGCCTGATCGATGCGCGTGCCGGACACTGCGCCCACCGGCTGCGAGTTGTTGACCACGCTGTCCGGCAACGCGACGAGCGGCTCGAGCTTGTCGAGCTGCACTTCGCGCACGGCCAGGTAGCGCGCATCCGCATCGGGGCGCACCGGCTGCAACGGCGCGGGATTGCGCGCGCTCACCCATTCCAGCAGCGCATCGTCGGCTTCGAAAGTCGCGAACTCGGCGGACAGCTCCGCCGACATCGTCGTCATGGTCTTGCGCGCATTGATGGTGAGGCTCGCCAGCCCGGGTCCGCCGTACTCGACGTTCATCGTCGCGTGATCGCCGTGCACGCCGGCGATCTGCAGGAACGCGTCCTTGGCCGTCACGCCGTTGGGCAGCTTGCCGGTCAGCTCGTAGCGCACGGTTTCGCCGCAGCGGAACCACGTCTGCCCCTTGATCGCCGCGTAGATGATGTCCGGACCGCCCACGCCGCGCGCGAGGCAGTTGAACACGCCGGCGCTGCAGGTGTGCGAGTCGCTGCACACCAGCACCGAGCCCGGCACTGCGTATCCGTAATCGGCGACGAGCTGGTGGCTGATGCCCTGCTCGCGCCCGACGTCGTGAAAGCGACTGATGCCGAAGCGGCGCACGAACTCGCGTCCGGTGCACTGACCGGCGGCCGCCTGCTGCGTCGGCGCCGGCACGCGATGGTCGAACACTACGATGATGCGGCTCGCATCGCGCACTTTCTGGATATCGCGCCAGTTGCTCGGCATGAAGTTGTTGTCGAACAGGATGACGGTATCGACTTCCACGGTGACCACGTCACCCGGCTTCACGGTTCGCTGGCCGCTCTTCGCCGCCAGGATTTTTTCTGCGATGGTCATGCCCATGATGTGCTCCGTGAGGCGGGAGGAGTGAGGCGTGAGGCGCGACACCTCGACGCTCGTGCCGAGGGCCGATGATAGCACCGGCGGGCTGCGCATTCGCAGCGTGCGGCTTACAATTCATCACACACGCTACGAGGAGAAACAGGATATGGACTCACGCCGCATGACGCCGGGCGCGCGATTGCGCGCGCTGCTCAAGCAGGGCAAGACGCTCGTCAAGCCGGGCGCGTTCAATGCGCTCTCCGCGCGCATCATCGAGCAGGCCGGTTTTCCGTGTTGCGGCGTGAGCGGCTATGCCGTGTCCGCTTCGCTGCTCGGCAAGCCCGACGCCGGCCTCGTGACGCTGAACGAAGTGGTCATGGTCGCGGGCTACATCGCGAAGGCCGTGAAGATTCCCGTCATCGCGGACGCGGACACGGGCTTCGGCAACGCAATCAACGTCATGCGGACCGTCGAGGACTTCATAGGCGCGGGTGCTGCCGCCATACACATCGAGGACCAGGTTGCGCCCAAGCGCTGCGGCCACGTCGCCGGCAAGCAGATCGTGTCGGTGGAGGAAATGTCCGGCAAGCTGCGCGCTGCCGACCGCGTGCGCCGCGAGCTCGATCCGGACTTCTATCTCATTGCGCGCTGCGATGCGCGCGGCGTCGCAGGCGGCAGCGTGGACGATCTCATACGCCGCGCCAATGCCTACCTCGATGCCGGCGCCGACATGATCTTCCCCGAGGCGCTCACCTCGGAAGCGGAGCTGGAGCGCTGCGCGCGCGAGATCAAGGGGCCGCTGCACTTCAATCGCACCGGTGTGTCGCCGCGGCTGTCGGTGTCGCGGCTCAACGAGCTCGGCATCGCCATCGTCTCGAACGCAACCGGCATCCTGCGCTGCAGTACCGTTGCGATGTGGGACTACATGCAGGCGTTTGCGAAGGAAGACGTCGAGCTGGTGAAGCGCTGGGAAGCCGGTGTCAAGAATCATCCCGCGGGCAACATGCATGCGTTCATCGGCTTCAGCGAGATCCGCAAGCTCGAAGAGGAATTCCTGCTGTCGGCGGAGGTGCTGGCGAAATACGAAGGCTCTGTCGGGTTCCAGCCTTAATAGGTCTGGTGAGGAGAACTCATCGAAAAAATGCGTACACCAATGACAGGAGAAGACATGAAACTCAGCACGCTGACTCTGGCGCTGGCCGCAGCCGCGACGCTGCCCGCGCAAGCGCAGAACTATCCGACGCGGCCGATACGCGTGCTCGTGCCGTCCACGCCGGGCGGCAGCGTCGATACGCTGGCTCGCACCATAGCGCCCAGGCTGTCGGAGAAGTGGGGCCAGCAGGTGGTCGTCGACAATCGCGCCGGCGCCGGCGGTGCGATCGCCGGCGAGATGACCGCGAAAGCGCCGCCCGACGGCTACACGCTCATGATGGGCACCATCGCCGCCACGGCGACCAATGTGAGCCTGCAGAAGACCAACTACGATCCGATCCGGGACTTCGCGCCGATTACGCTCGTCGCCACGCAGAATCTCATGCTGGTGATCCACCCCTCGGTGCCCGCGAGGACGGTGAAGGAGCTCGTCGCGATCGCAAAGGCGAAGCCCGGACAGCTCTCTTTCGCCTCGGCAGGCAACGGCACCGGGGGCCATCTATCGGGCGAGCTGTTCAAGCTGCTCGCCGGTATCGACCTCCTGCACATCCCGTACAAGGGCGTGGCGCCCGCGCTGGTGGACGTCGTTGCGGGACAGGTGTCGATGACGTTCGCAAGCCTCATCTCCGGCGCGCCGCATTACAGGTCGGGCCGGCTGCGCGCGCTCGCGGTGACGGGCGCGAAACGGTCCGTCGCGCTGCCGGAGCTGGCCACCATGCAGGAAGCCGGCGTCAAGGGTTACGAGTCGGCCACGTGGTACGGCATGCTCGCGCCCGCCGGCACACCGGCGGAGATCGTCAACAAGCTCAACACCGAAATCGTGGCCATCCTGAAGCAGCCGGACATTTACGAGCGGCTTTCCCAGGAAGGCGCGGAGCCGGTGGGCAACACGCCGCAGCAGTTCGCCGCGCACATCAGGTCGGAGATCGAGAAGTGGCGCAAGGTGATACGCGCGGCGGGCATCAAGGCGGGATGACGAAGCCGGCCGCGACGGCAGTTGATTACGAATCGTTGCAGCAATGCGCGCCGGAGATTCTTATACTGATAAGCGGTGTGGGCAGGTATTGGACATATCAACAACAAGGGAAGGGAGCTGCGCATGAAATCCCGTCATGTCGTTCTTTCCGCAATAATCATCGCCTCCGCATGGCTCGCCGCGGACGCTGCCGCACAGGTCATGGGCGCCTCTTGCAACCTTCCGGACAAGAAGGCGGCGAAGGACTGCATGGATGCCCTGACGAAGGGCTCCGCCGGCTCGAAGACCGCGGCGCAACCGCCGGCGAAGCCGGCGGCACAGCAGCAAAACCAGCAGGCGGCCGCGCAGCTCCAGCAGCAGAAAGCGCAGCAGGACGCCGCACATAAGAAGGCGATGCACGACATGTCGAAAGAGATGATACAGAACTGGCCGAAACGCTAGCGCGCGTCACGCGCGGCGTCTGCGCGCGAGGGACCGCGCCAGCAGGAACGATACGCTGCCGAGACGACGTCGATGATCATGTCGGTCATCGTGTCATCGGGCCCCATCTGCGCGTGCGTGCCGAGCAGGCGATCGGAGAGGTACTCGCCGATCTCCTGGAACATGCTGATCGCGCACACCTGCGCGAAGCCGGGCGCCGCTAGGCCATTGCCGCCGCTTCTTTCTCCAGCTTGTCCGCCAGCGCAAGCCACTTCGCGCGCGTCGCATCTTCGCGGTCGACGCGCTCAAAGGCCTGAAGCAGCTCGTCCTGCACTTCGGGCGGCAGCGCGCGCTTCGCCATCGTGAACAGGACGTTGTCTTCCTTCATGATGTGCTGCCGCAGCAGCTCCACGTAACCGCGCGCGTTCTCCACGACGTCGCTCACCGCGCCCTTGTCTGCGCCCGCGAGACGCTCGGCGGCTGCACGCAGCCCGGCGGTATAGCGGCGGCCATCCTCATGCTCGGCGAGCATCACGCCGATCGGGCCGCCGAAGCGCGGGAAGCCGGCTTCCTCCATCGCCGGGAACAGGTGTTCCTCTTCCTTGCGATGGTGGCAGCCGTCGGCAAAGCCCTTGATGAATTCGGCCGCTTCGATGAAATACGCCGGACGCACCGCGGCGCCGGCGTGCAGGCGCGCTGCCGCGGTGTCGAGGCTGTTCAGCACGCGCTCGATGACGCGATGGTCCTGCGCGAGCAGATCGGTGGGTTGCATGTCGCTCCTCCGGAGAAAGAGCGGATTGTGTCGGGGCCGCCGCGGGTCTTTACTGATATGGGTCAAACAGCCTGCGCCCCATACCCGCGACAGCGTCAGTGACTTTCGTCTGCGCGTGCGATCTGCACACGCACGCGCGCGATTGCGGCGCCGAGCTCGCGGCTCGCGGAGGAGTCGGCAGGCAGCTGCGCGAGCAGCGCGGTCCAGTACTGCACCGTTTTCGCGTACTCGCCCGCTTCGTAGGCCGCGCTGCCCGCCATTTCGAGCGCGCGCGGATGGTCGCCTTTCAGCGTCAGCGCTTTCTCGATCAGCTCGCGCGGACGCCCGCGCAGCGTGCCGCCCTGGGCCATGCCGAGCGCATCGGCAAGCTCGCACCAGATGAGCGGATCGACAGCGACTTTCGCGCTGCTCGCAAGCGCCTGCTCGTACGCCTGCGCCGCGTCGGCGAAACGGTTGCCGTCCATCTGCATGCGCGCGAGCACGATCCACGCGCGGCCGTCGCGCGGCGCATTGCGAAGATGCTGCTCGAGCTGTGGCGCGGAAATCGCTGAAGGCGTCGCCGCGGCCCCGGCGGTCGCTTCCATGATGGCGGCAGGATTGCCGACTGCGAGATAGAGCGCGCCGGCGACGAGCGGCGCGGTGAGCGCGACTGCGGCGCCGCGCCAGCGCGCAGAAGGCGTATCGATGCGCGTATCGGCCTCATCTTCGGCCAGCACGCGATGCAGCACTTCGTCGCGGGCCGCGTTATGCGCGTCGGCGGTCAAGCTGCCCGCTTCGAATTCGCGGTCCAGCGCGGCGAGCTCCGCGGCGTGGATGACGGCATTGGCCGCGCGGCGCGAGACGCCTTTCGCATGCGGCCTGCCGCGCAGCAGCGCAGGCAGCACCAGCCCGAGCGCAATGACGCTCATGAGCGCGGCCAGCGCGAGAAACAGGCTCATCGATCCGTCGTCGTATGGAGAGCGGCCGGGACGGATGCCCGCCCCGGCCGCTGCTGAAGCGTTACTTCACCGAAGCGGCGCGAACCGCGCTGCGCTTCTTGATGATGGCCTCGTCGAGAATCCTGATGCCTTCCTGCGATATCGCCATCGACTTGTTGAGCGACTCCTTCGCCTGGTCGGGGTTGTGCATGGACGCGCCGTTGGTCGACGTCCACCATTCCCAGTGCACGTGCGCCTCGTAGTGCTTGTCGCGCGCGGCCTTCAGCGCGGCTTCGTCCACGCCCGCGGCGTTCGCTTCGTCGAACTTGTCCACCAGCCGCGTGAGCCAGTACTCGGCCTTGCGCGTCTTGCCCTGGATGTGCGCGGCGAGCGACTCCATCACGTACCGCGCCTGGGTCTCGTTCCACTGGGTGTGGCAGGTAAGGCAGGTCTCCTTGATGTAGTTCTTCGGATTCGTCTGCCAGTGCGACGTATATTTCTTCCCGGTCTTCCTGTCGACGACCTTCGGCATGTGGCAGTTCTGGCAGGAGACGCCCGCCTTGTCGTGCTTCGAGTTCCAGAAGGTCTCGACATCGGGGTGCTGCGACTTCCACAGCAGCGCGCCGGTCGTCGCATGCTTGAAATCGCGGAACTTGAGGTCGGTGTAATGCTGCGCGATGCCGTTCACGTCCTTCAGCGGGAAGTGATTGGTGCGCTGGTCGGCCATGCCGATCGGCTGTCCCGTGGTGGGATCGGTGCCCGGGTTGCAGTTGTACTCGACGTGACACTGCGCGCACTGCAGCTTGGTGTCGTACTTCGCGAGCAGCGCGATCTTGCGCGTGTAGCCGCGCAGGCCCATGTCCCGGACGTCGATCTTCGTCGCGTTGGGGTCCTTGTGCCACAGCGTGTCCTTCTCGGGACGCGTGAGCGCCTGGATCAGGCCGTCGCGCACGATGCGCGGCTTCACCGCGTGCGGGTCGTGGCAGTAGATGCAGTTCACCGCGCTGTTCAGGTCCTTCACCATCTCGTTCACTTTCGACGTGCGGCTCCATTTGGCGCCCGGAACCGGGTCGCCCATGTACGCCCAGTCGAGGATGTGATCCTGGGTCTTGCACGAGAGGCACACGGGATTCGCGGCCGCCGCCGTGCCCGGCTTGAACGCCTTGTGATCCTGGCCGGGATACCTGTCCACCAGCACGTCCCACATTTTCTGGTCGCCCGATCCCGCGAGATACTGCCAGCCGTTCTTCGCCTCGAAGCGTCCGCCAAAAGAGCGATCAACCAGCAGCTGGTCGATCAGCGCGAAGCTGTGCGAGCGCGGCAGGTTGTGCTCCTTGGTGAAGCCGTGCGGCGCCATCAGCTTGTCCCACGCGGGATTGGGCGACGGGCCCGTGAGCTGCGATTTTTCGAAGCGCGCCGGCTTGTGCCAGTTCATCGTCGCGTACGAGTCGTACTGCAGCTTGTGGCACGCGCCGCACGTCGCCGCATCGGTCCTGGTCTTCGGCCGCTGGCTTGCGTCGGCGAGGTGCCTGTCCACGCCCTCGTGACACGACGCGCACGCCACTGCCTTGTGCTTGCCGGAAGCATGCAGCTCCTTGATCGGCTCGTGACACGCGTAGCAGGCGGTCGCATCGGCCTTCGCGGCCGGCGCGGCGGAAATCTTCGGTTGCGCTCCGAGCGCTGGTTCGCAAACGAGCGCGGCGAGACATGCGGCGGCGATAAAGAGCTTCTTATACATGTGGGCTTCCCTGTGATTGCACGGCGCGCACGCATCCCCTCGTGCGTCCGGAAATTCTAGGCGGGCGCCCGGCATGCACTTTGATGTAAATCAATGTGCGTCTGACGCGTGGACGTTATGGCCCGAGGAAGCGGCGTGCGCTGCCGCCCTCAGTACGTGAGCAGCGGCGCGCGACGCAAGAAGCGCCCGGTGGCGAGCTCCTGGAGGATGAAGTGCGCGACGTCGGCACGCGAGATCTGTCCGGCCGTCACGCCGTCGAGATCAGTGAGCGCGCGGTACTCGCCGGTCATCGCGCCGTTGGTGAGAAAGCCGGGACGCACGATCGTCCAGTCCGCGTCGCATTCCCGGACCAGCGCTTCCTGCCTGTCCTTGTCGTCGTAAAGCTGCCTGAGCACAAGACCCCGCAGCAGGCGGTCGTAGACGAAGCCGCCGTGACCGCGGCTCTCGCCTGCGCCGATGCCGGTGACGCAGACGAGCCGCCGCACGCCGCACGAATGCATTGCATCGAGAACGTTCTGCGTGCCGCGCGAAAAAAGGTCCGCCGGCGCCTCCCACGGCGTCTTCTTGCCGAGCGTGCAGACCACCGCGTCCTGCGCGCGCATGGCGTCCGCCACGGCAACCGCATCGAGCACGTTGCCGGCTACTTTGCGCAGCCGGTCGTGCCTCGCCACGATGCGCTCCGGATGGCGGGCGTACGCGGTGACGTGATGCCCCGCGCCCAGCGACTGGATGACGAGCTGGTGCCCGATGCCGCGGCTCGCGCCGATGATGAGGAGATTCATTCTGCCTCCCGCAGTGCCGAGGGGAGAACATTAGACGCCGCACCGCGGCGGCTGTCACGCGGGCACGGAAACGAGGCTATTGAGCTGCCGGAAAATGGTTCGTCAACCACATTGAGCAGATGCTCAATGATGCGGCGGCGCGGCGGAAAGGGAACGCGCCTGGCGCTCGAAATGATTGTCCCAGTACGGGTCGCGGCGCAGCGCGAGCTGCAGCAGGCTGGAGCCGAGGTACAGCGGGAAGAACAGCACGCCCCAGCGCTCGTACTGGCGCACGTGCACGCGCTCGTGCGCGCGGCAGGCGGCAAGACGCGCCTCGTCGACGCCGATGATCACGTGTCCGAGCGTGATCGCGTGGAACTGCATCCAGCGCGGCAGGCGCGCAATCGCAGGCCCTATTCCGCCACCGGCAACTTCCAGCGTGCCGTCCATGAATTGCATGCGCGCGCCCGCGGCGCGGGCAGCGACGACGAACATGAGGCCGACTGCCGAAGCAGGCGCAGCCCATACGTAAAGAAACATGCGCGACAACGCTCTGGCGTCCGATCAGCCGCGCGCCGCCATCGCGCGATGGTCGACCATCAGGCAGCGGTCCTGCACCACCTTGATGCCGGCGCGCGCGAGCTTCTCGGCGGCCGCGTCGTTGCGTATGCCGAGCTGGAACCACACGGCCCTGGGCTTTTTCGCGAGGATGTCGTCGACGTGCGCGTCGATGTCGCCCGGCCGCCGGAACACGTCCACGAGATCGATGTCGCCCGGCACGTCGGCGAGCCTGCGGTACACCGGCTTGCCCAGGATCGAAGTGACATCCGGGTAGTACACCGGCACCGGCACGACATCGAGCCCGGCGCCGGCGAGATAGTTCGCCACGTAGAAAGCAGCCTGGTCGGCCTGCGCTTCGGTCTTGATGCCCAGCACCGCGACGCGCCGGGTGTCTTTCAGCAGCGCCTCGATGCCTTCCTGCGTCTCGACGAGGTTGTCACGCCATTCGAACATTTGCGATACCCGTATAAATCGTGGATCGAGTTGCCGTGCAATTAACCTGCCGTCACCGCGCGTGCGGTCATTCGCTCGACGCGATGTTCGCGTGGCGCACCACGCGCTCCCAGCGCGCAAGATCGGTGCGGATCAACCGGGCGAACTCTTCGGGCGTGGACGTTTCCGCGTCCAGCCCCTGCTTCGCAAGGCCGCTGCGGAAGTTCGGCTCCTTCACGATGTCGCGCACTTCGCGATTGAGCTTCATCACGATATCGCGAGACACGGCCGCCGGCACCAGCACGCCGTACCACATGTCCGTCTCCACGCCTTTGACGCCCTGCTCCACCAGCGTCGGAATCTCGGGGGCGCTGGGCGCGCGCCGCGGGCTGCCCACGCCGAGCGCGTTGAGCCGGCCGCCGCGCACATGCGGCAGCGCGACGTGTATCGGAAGAAACATTGCCTGCACCTGGCCGCCCACCATGTCGGTGAGCGCGCCTGCCGTGCCCTTGTGCGGCACGTGGAAAAGATCGGTGCCGGTCTGCAGCTTGAACAGCTCCATCGCGACGTGATGCGGCGTGCCTATGCCCGGAGAGGCGAAGTTGAGCTTCCCGGGATGCGCCTTCGCCTCGGCGATGAGCCCTTTGACGGTCTCGATATGCGTCGAAGGATGCGCGACGAGCAGCAGCCGGCCCCACGCGGTGAGCGTCACCGGCGCGAAGTCGTTGATCGGATCGTACTGCGTGTCGCGGAACACGCTCTTGTTGATGACGTGCGAGTTGACGTTCATCAGCACCGTGTATCCGTCGGCCTGCGCGCGTGCCGCGGCCGCAGTGCCGATGTTGCCGCTTGCGCCCACGCGATTGTCCACGATGACGCCCTGCCCCCAGCGCTCGGTGAGCTTCTGGCCGACGGCACGCGCCAGGATGTCGGCGCCGGTGCCCGGCGAGTACGGCACGATCATCCGTATCGCCTGCCGGGGATAAGGCTGCGCGCCCGCGTACGCCGCGAATAGCGTAAGCGCCGCGGCCAGCACACGGGCACTCGGCACTGCCGAGCGTCGTACGTTCATGTTGTCGTCACTCATTCGTCTCGCTCGTACCTTGCTGCTCCGGGTGGAAGTCGTGCAATTGCGGCAGCGGCTCCTCGAATCCGAGCGTCTTCCAGCGCGCGGCGACCTTCTCATAAGTCTGCCGGCGCAGCAGCGTGCGCTGAGGAAAGGATTTCAGATGCCGGTGCGGCTTGCACGCGTTGATCAGCACTTTCGAGCCGTACGGCCGCTCTTCCGCGGGGAACTTGCTGGGGTCCAGGCCCGTGGACCACGTGTTGCGCAGGATGTCGAGGTCCTGCGTCGGATCGCAGCGCGTCGAGAGCGCCCAGAACACCTGGTTGACGTCCGTCGGGTCCACGTCGTCGTCCACGGCGATCACCCACTTCGTGTAATACGCCGCCGCGGGACATTGCGCGGCGAGCGCCAGCACCTGCGCGGCGTGGCCCGCATAGTGCTGCCTGAGCGAAACGACGATCATGCCCCATCCTGCGGCCGCCGCGGGATGCGCGTAGACGCCGCACACGCCCGGCACCCCGATGCGCTCGAGATCGTCGAGCACGCGCGCAGAGCGCATGATGGCGTAGTAGGCGCCGATTTCGCACGACGGATACGTCGCCATCAATGCCGCGGTCAGTATCGGGCGGCGGCGCATGTGCAGCGCGGTCACCTCGATCACCGGCTGAGGCGCTCGCGCGTTGCCGTAATAGCCGGTGAATTCGCCCAGCGGTCCTTCCAGCGCATCGTTGCCCGGATGCAGCAGGCCTTCGATGACGATCTCCGCCTGCGCAGGGATGGGCAGGCTCACCGTCTCCGCCGGCGCAAGCTCCACCGGCCGGCCCATGATGCCGCCCGCGACATCGAGCTCGGACTCCCGCGCGCTGAAGCTTTGAGCGCCCACCATGAACAGCGCCGGATCGACGCCGTAGGCGGCGACCACCTCGCACGGCTTGCCTTGCGACCACCATGCTTCGCGATCGAGCCGGCCATGCTTGCCGGGCGAGCAGTACATGCCGACGCGGCGCGGCCCGTGCAGCATTTGCCGGTACACACCGACGTTGATGCGCGCGTCCGAAGGCCCGCGCGTCAGCGTGATATCGCCCGTGCCGATGTAGCGGCCGCCGTCGCCCGGCCAGAATTTCGGCGCGGGCAGCAGCGTGAGATCGATGTCGTCGCCGCGCAACACCACTTCGTTCACCGGCGCTGCGCCCTTCGCGACCATCGTCGGCGGGATGCGCGCCCGCATGATGTCCTGCGTCGCGCGTATCATCGCCGGCACGGGCAGCGCCGGATCGAGCCCGACGGTCAGCGCGTAGCGGCCGGCGCTCGACCCCAGCATGTTCGACAGCACGCGCGCGCCGGTCGTATCGTCCTTGAGCTTTTCGAAGAGAAGCGCCGGCGCGTTCTCGCGCTGCGTCGCCAGCAGCGTGATCGCCGCCAGCTCTTCGTCGGTGTCCACGCTCGCCGCGATGCGTTTCAGGCCGCCGTGCCTGTCCACCAGCGCGATCCATTCGCGCAGATCGCGCCAGTCGACCGGCGGCCGCCCTGCAGCGTTTTCGTCCCGCGCAAAACCGCCTGCGCTCATCTCTTCCATGGCGTCAGCACTCCTGTTGAGCCGCGTACTTCGCAACCGGCTGCCGCTCGCCATCTGCGCGCAACTGGCGTATCGCCTGCACGCTGGCGTACGTGGACACGCCATACGGCACGAGGTACGTGAGCACGATTTTCAGCCACGCCGCGGCGGGCAGCGGACCGCTGATGATCGCATCGGCATGATTGATGATCGCGAGCAGCGTGCCGACCAGGGCGGCCACCCTGAAGGCCCGCACGCGCACCGAGCGCTGGAGCGCGATCGCGAGCCATTCCCGCAGGCCCGTCACCATGCCGTAGCGCCGCCGTCGACCGGGATGATGGCGCCCGTCATGAACCGCGACGCATCGGAAGCGAGCAGCACGGCGATGCCCTTGAGATCGTCGCTGCCTCCGGTGCGGGCTATCGGTATGTCGCGCAGGATGTTTTCCGCGTTCTTCGCGAACAGCTTGTCGTTGATCGGCGTGACGAAGAACCCCGGGCAGATGCAGTTCACGTTGACGTTGTGCTGGGCCCACTTGACCGCCAGGTCGCGCGTGAACTGGACCAGCGCGCCTTTGCTGGTGCTGTACACGATGGAGTTGTAGGCCTTAGGGTTGCGGCCGACCAGCCCGGCAATCGACGCGATGTTGATGATGTTGCCGCGCTTCGCCCGGATCATCTCCCGGCCGAAGGACTGCGAGCAGATGAAGGCCGCGGTCACGTTGAGATCCATGATCTGCTGCCAGCGGTCGAGCGGCATGTCCTCGGGCGGCGCGACCCACGCACGGCCGGCGTTGTTCACCAGCACGTCCACGCGGCCGAATTTCTTCAGCGTCTCTTCCTTGACGTGATGCACCTGGTCGGGCTTGGTCACGTCGCACGCAACCGGCAGCGCCTTCACGCCGAGCTTTTCCAGCCCGTGCGCCGCTTCTTCGCAGTTCTCCAGCTTGCGCGAGCAGACGACGATGCTCGATCCGGCTTCCGCCAGCGCGGTGGCCATCTGCAGCCCGAGCCCGGTCGCGCCTCCGGTCACCACGCTGACGCGCCCTTCGAGATTGAACAGGTCCTTTACGTTTGCCATTCGATACTCCAATCCGAAACCCAATACAGAACCCATGGACAGGATTTACAAGATTAACAAGATTGAATCAAAAACCGCCGAGCTCGATTTGTTAATCCTGTTAATCCTGTTAATCCTGTCAATGCGCTTCTTGCTGCGGTCCTTCGCCCATTTCAAGCCGTTGCTCAGTCGTCTCTCAGCAAAAGCCCCGCGATGATGTTGCGCTGGATTTCCGAGCTGCCTTCGTAAATGCGCACGATGCGCGCGTCGCGGTACACGGTTTCGACGCCGAACTCGCGCATGTAGCCCATGCCGCCGTGGATCTGCACGGCGCAATCGACGACTTTCGCCAGCGACTCGGTCGCGTAGAGCTTCGCCGCCGAAGCCTCCATCGTACCGCGCTCGCCGCGCATCAGCGTATCTATCGCGCGCTCCACCAGGCCGCGCGACGCGTCGCGCTGCACCGACATGTCGGCGAGCATCCACTGCAGCCCCTGGTATTCGGCAAGCTTGTGCCCGCCCTGCGCACGCGTCTTCATGTAATCGACGCACTGGCGTATGAGCTTGTCCATCATGCCGCAGCAGCGCGCGGCCACCGTCACGCGGCCCGCCGTCAGCGTCTTCAGCGCCTGCACATAGCCTATGCCTTCGCCGCCGAGGAGATTTTCCGCCGGCACTTCGCAATCGCGGAAGTACAGCGGGGCCGTGGTGCAGCCGTGCATGCCCATCTTGAGCTCGTTGCGCCCGATCTCGAAGCCGGGAAAGCTGCGCTCGACGATGAACGCCGAAATGCCCTTGATGCCCTTGCTGCGGTCGGTCACCGCCATCACCGTGAACACGTCGGCGACGCCGGCGTTGGTGATGTAGATCTTCTCGCCGTTGAGGACGTAGCGATCGCCCTTGCGCACGGCCGTGGTGCGCAGCGCCGCCGGATCGGAGCCGGCCTGCGGCTCGGTAAGAGCAAACGCGCCTATCCACTCGCCGCTCGCCATGCGCGGCAGGTACTTCTGCTTCTGCGCGGCGTTTCCCTGCGCGACGATGCCGGTGGTGCTGATGCCGGTGTGATTGCCGATGACGGTGGCAAAGCCGTAGTTGGTCTGCCCCATCTCCTCTTCTATGGCGCACTTGCCCGCGAGATCGAGGCCGCTGCCGCCGTATTCCTCGGGTATGGTGAGGCCGAAAAGCCCCATGTCCCGCGACATCTTCAGGAGATCGTCGGGCATGGCGTCGTTCTCTTCGATCCAGCGCGAGCGCGGATCGACCTGCTCACGGATGAACCGCCGCACTTCGTCGCGCAGGATTTCGACTTCGGATGACAGTTTCATGGCTTCTCCTTGAGAAGCGTGACCGGTGACCAGCCGCCGCACGCCCTACTCCTCATTACTCACCTCTGACTCCTCGCCTGATCAGGCCTCGCGCCGCGCGGGAGGCTTGATCAAGGCGTCGGCCGCTTTGACCCCGCGGCCGCGTTCCATCACGAACAGCGGATTGATGTCGAGCTCGGCCACCTTGTCCTCGAGATCGACGGCCAGCGCCGAGCACCTCACGATCGCGTCCGCGAGCGCATCGACGTCGGCCGGCGGTTTGCCTCGCGCGCCTGCGAGCAGCGGATAGCCCTTGATCTCCGCGATCATCTCGCGCGCCATCGCCGGCGTCACCGGCGCGAGGCGGAACGACACGTCCTTCAGCACTTCGGCGAAAATGCCGCCCAGCCCGAACATCACCGCCGGGCCGAACAGCGGATCGTTGGTGACGCCAAGGATGGCCTCTAGGCCATCCTTAACCATTTCCTGCACCAGGACACCTTCAATTCTTGCACTCCTGTTATAAGCGCGCGCGTTCTCGAGTATTTCGCCATGGGCGGACGCCAATTCTTCGTCAGAGCCGATATTGAGGCGTACCGCGCGCGCTTCGGTCTTGTGCGAGATGTCGGGCGACTGCACCTTGAGCGCCACCGGGTAGCCGATGCGCTGTGCGATGCGCAGCGCGTCCGCCTCGCTTGTCGCGAGCTCCTCCTGCGTAACGCCGATGCCGTACTCCGCCAGCACGCGCTTCGCCTCGTGCTCGGACACGTCCTCGCGCCGGCCTGCGAGCAGCGCGTGCGCCGGCTCGCGATGCACGCGCAGCGGCTGCTCGTTGCGCTGGCGCTCGTTGCGCCGCTTCGCTTCGGCGTACCACGACACCGCCGCCATCGCCCGTCCGCAGCGCACCGGCGACTTGTAATGCGGGATGCGCGCTTCCTCGAGTATGGCATAGGCCTCAGGCGCCATTTCGTCGCGCGCGCTCCAGCACACGAACACCGGCTTGTCGGTGCTGCCCTGCGCGGCGGCAATCTCGGTCGCGATCTTCGTCGCGATCTCGCCCTGCAGAGAGGCGTTGATCATCGCCACGCAATCGACACCGGGGTCCGCGATGATCGCCTGCAGCGTGCGGTTGACCAGCGTGAGGTCGTTGAATATCGCTGCCGTGACATCGACTGGATTGAGCAGCGAGCCGAACGACGGCACGATCTGGCGCAGCTTCGCAGTGGTCTCCGGCGAGAGCTGCGCGAGCTGCATGCCGCGGCCTATGCACTCGTCCGTCATCAGAATGCCCGCCCCGCCCGAAATCGTGATGATGGCGACGCGGTTGCCGCGCGGCAGGCGCCCGCTGCGAAACGCGCGCCCGTAATCGACGAGGTCCTGGATGTCCTCGACCTGGATGATGCCCTTCTGCCGGAACGCCGCCTGGTACAGCGCCATCGCGCCGCCGAGATTGGCGGTATGCGAGGCCGCCGCGCGCTGGCCCTGCTCGGTGTTGCCGACCTTCCACATGAGAATGGGCTTGCCGGCCGCGAGCGCCCGCCCGCCGATGTCCAGCAGGCGACGCGCATCTTTCAGCCCTTCGATATAGCCGCCGATCACCGCGGTGTGGGGATCGCGGATGAAGTAATCCATGAAATCGAGCGTGGATACGCCGATCTCGTTCCCGGTGGTGACCATCTGACGGAACGGCAGCCCGCCGTCCTTGGACGAGAGATTCATCACCGAGAAGCCGAAGCCGCCCGACTGCGACACCATGCTGATCGCGCCCGAATCGTAGGCGGTGTAGAACACCGAGCCGAATCCCGCGTACACGCGGTCGGCGATGTTGATCATGCCCTGGCAGTTCGGGCCGACGACGCCGATGTCGTGCTCACGGGCGATCGCCTGCAGCTCGCGCTGCAGCTCCACGCCGCCGCCGCCGACTTCGGAGAAACCCGAGCTGAAGATGATGACGTACGGCACGCCTTTCGCGCCGCACTGGCGCAGCATGTTGGCGACGCGCGAGGCGTTGACCAGGATCAGCACGAGGTCCGGAGTCTCGGGAAGATCGGCGAGCGCGGGGTAGCAGCGCACGCCGCCGACTTCGCGGTACTTCGGATTCACCGGATAGATGCGGCCCTTGTAGCCGTGTGTGGTGAGATGTCGCAGCGGCTGCCCGCTGATGGTCACGAAATCCTGGGACGCGCCGATGATGGCGATGGACTGCGGATTGAAAAAGCGTTCGAGATCGGTGCGCATATCGTTCTGCGGGCGTGTTGCGGCTGAGGCTCTCGGGAAAGCCGCCATCATAGCGAGGCGGGAGGCGTCAGGCGAGCGCCGCGCCCGGCAAGTCGCGAATGCACGGCCATCCACAATATGGGACGGACGCGGGCGAAAGCGATGCTATGATCCGCGTTCGCTCACGACCGCGACAGGCCTCATGCATACAGCAACTGCCGGCACCACCGTGCCGCGCTCGTTCCGGGAAGTCTGGCTGGTGTCCGCCGGCCACGGCCTGACCCATTGGTACACCGCCACGTTCTACATCCTGCTGCCGTTGATCGGCAAGGAGCTCGGCCTCTCGTATACCGAGATCGGGCTCATCATGACCATACAGCATCTCGCCGGCGCGATATCCAACGTCCCCGGCGGCATACTGGTCGACACGGTCGGGCGCAAGGGCTACCTGATGGCGGCGTCGCTGTTCTGGGTGGGATTCCCGTATGCCCTGATGAGCCTCACGCACAATTTCTGGATGCTGCTGGTATGCGTCACGCTGGTCGGCGTCGGCAACAACATCTGGCATCCCGCGGCGATCCCTTTCCTCGCCCACCGCTATCCCGAGCGCAAGGGGCTCGTGCTCTCCTTCCACGGCATGGGCGGCAATTGCGGCGAGGCCATCGCGCCTTTCGTGATCGGCGCGCTGCTTGCCGTCTACAGCTGGCGGACCGTCGTGGTGCTCAACGTCGTGCCCGGCATCGCGATGGCGGTCGTCATCCTGGCGATGATGGGCGCGCTCACCATGGAACGGCACGGCGACGGCGTGAACGCGGCCGCGAAGTCGTCGACCGGCACGCGCGATTACCTGCGCGGCTTCGCCGGCCTGCTGCGCAACAAGCCTCTCATGCTGGTGTCGGTGAGCGCAGCCTTCCGCACGCTGACGCAATCGGGCCTGCTGACTTTCCTGCCGGTGTACCTCGCGTACGAGCTCGACTACTCGCCGTTCGCGGTCGGCATCTGCATGACCATCGTCCAGGTCGCCGGCTTTCTGGCAGCGCCGTTCGCAGGCCACCTGTCCGACACCATGGGGCGCAAGCGCGTCGTGGTCTCGAGCATGATACTGACCGGGGTCACCATCGCCGGCATGGCGCTCGCCGGCCGCACCGTGTGGTTCGTCGTGTTCATCGCGCTGGTCGGTTTCTTCCTCTACGCCATGCGCCCGGTGCTGCAGGCCTGGGCGGTGGAGTGCACGCCGAAGCAGCTTGCGGGCGCCGGCGTCGGCCTGCAGTTCGGCATCACCGCGGTCGGCGCGAGCGTAGGCCCCGCGCTCGCCGGCATCATCTCCGACGCATCGGACATCTACATCGGGTTCTACTTCCTCGCCGGCACCATCGTCGCTGCCAACGTGCTGATGCTGCTGATGCCGGCGGAAAATGGCGCCAGGCCCGCGCCCGCGCAGGCGTGAGGGACTCGCACCAGGGCGAGAATTGCTCCCAACCGGGCTCGGAGTACCTTCGTTTAGAATTGCGCGACGCCTTACTCGGGAACGCTCGTTCATGACCGACGCGTGCAAACCTCTTCTTTTTGCGCCGATTACGGTACGGAACGTCACGGCCCGGAATCGTGTCATCGTCTCGCCCATGTGCCAGTACTCGTCCGTTGACGGCGGGCCGACGGATTACCATCTCGTGCATCTCGGACAGTTCGCCCTGGGCGGTGCGGGCATCGTGTTCTGCGAAGAGACGTCGGTCGAGGAGCGCGGCCGCAAGTCCTACCATTGCGCCGGCATCTACAGGGACGCTCACATCCCGCAGTATCGGCGCATCAACGATTTCATCCGCAGCGCAGGCGCGGTGCCCGCCATCCAGATCGGCCACTCCGGACGCAAGGGGTCGGGTTGCGCGCCCTGGGAAGGCTATCGTTCGCTCACCGAGGAAGACGCGGAGCACGGCTGCCCGCCGTGGCAGACCGTATCGGCAAGCGCCGTCGCGGCGGCGTCCGGTTCACCAGCGCCGCATGCGCTCGAGCGCACCGAGATCGCGCAGGCCGTCGCGCATTGGCGCGAGGCAGCCTTGCGGGCGATCGAAGCCGGTTATGACATCATCGAAGTGCACGCGGCGCACGGCTATCTCATTCATCAGTTCCTCTCACCCATCACCAATCGGCGTGACGATGCGTACGGCGGCAGCCTTGAAGGCCGCATGCGGTTCTGTCTCGAAATTGTGGAAGCCGTGCGCGCGGTGTGGCCGGCCGACCGTCCGGTCTTCATGCGTGTGTCGGCGGTCGACGGCGCGAACAGTCAGTGGAGCGTCGAGGACACGGTCTTGCTTGCGCGCGCGGCGCGGGAGCGTGGCGTCGACGTGGTGACGACCTCTTCCGGCGGCATCAACGGGCCGGGCACCGCCACGCTGACGCCGCGCCTGCCCGGCTATCACGTGCCGTACGCCGAACGCGTGCGCAGGGAAGCGGGCGTCAAGACGGTCGCCGTCGGCCTGATCACGGAAGCGCAGCACGCGGAAGACATTCTTCAACAGGGCCAGGCGGATTTCATCGCGATTGCGCGTGAATTCCTGTGGAATCCCCATTGGCCCGCACACGCAGCCCGTGAGCTCGGCGTCGCAAATTACCTCGATCTGCTGCCGCAATGCTATTCGTGGTGGCTCAGGCGCCGGGAGGAAATTCGCGAATTCACACGCAAGGCACAGTAAGGCGCACGATCAGCACGGGAGAAACGGGAGTCTGTCTTTCACGCGCCGCACACCGCATCGAGCACATCAGGAGGAAAAACATGCAAATGACGGGGAAATTTTCCATTGCGGTCGTTCTCACCGCGGCCGCGACGGTCTGCAGCGCACAGACTTATCCATCGAAGCCGATCCGTTTCGTCGTGCCCTTTGCGCCCGGCGGTTCGACCGACATCGTTGCGCGCCTGATCGGGCAGAAACTGTCCGAAAGCCTCCACCAGCAGGTCGTCGTGGACAACCGTGGCGGCGCAGGCGGTGCGATCGGCGCCGAAATCGTCGCGAAATCGCCGCCCGACGGGTACACGATGATGTCCTCCGCGACCGGCATCATGGCGATCAATCAGTACCTCTACAGCAGGCTGCCGTACAACCCGGAGAAGGACTTCGCGTCGGTGACGCAGGTCGGCTCGCTGCCGCTCATCCTCGTCGTGCATCCCTCGCTGCCCGCGAAAAACGTGAAGGAACTCATCGCCATTGCGAAGGCGAAACCGGGTCAGCTCAACTACGGCTCTTCAGGCGTGGGCACCGCGACGCATATGACGACCGAGCTGTTCCGCTCGATGACCGGCATCGACATCGTCCACATTCCCTACAAGGGCAGCGGGCAGGTGATGGGCGATATCGTCGGCGGACAACTGGCGCTGATATTCGACCAGGTCGTAAGCTCCATGCCGCATGTGCAGGGCGGAAAGCTGCGCGCCCTTGGCATTACCAGTGCCAAACGTTTTGTGACGCTGCCTGATCTGCCGACGATCGCAGAGGCCGGTGTGCGTGGTTACGAATCCGTGTCGTGGGCCGGTGTTTCGGTGCCTGCTGCCACGCCGAAGCCCATCATCGAGCGGCTCCATGCAGAGATCGTGAAGGTACTGAAGCTGCCGGAAATCCGCGATCGCTTTCTGCGTGACGGTATCGAGCCGATCGGCAGTACGCCGGAGCAGTACGAAGAACACATCCGCAAGGAACGCATCAAGTGGGCGAAAGTGGTGAAGGACTCCGGCGCGCACGCCGATTGAGGCGACCTTAGGATCACACAGTAGCCGGGGCTCGCGGAACACGACAACTGACCCGCTCGCGTTCCGCTCCGCCCGGCGATTGCTCCGAGGCAAGGAAACGAGTCAAGCCGCTCCGGAGTGCTACTCCAGGGAAATGTTCTGCTCGCGGATGAGCACGGCCCATTTGTCGTGCTCGGCGCGCACGAACTTCCCGAACTCGTCAGGTTTGCTCACGACGACGTCGAAGCCCTGCTCGTTGAGTCGCTTCGCAATCAGCGGCTTGTTCGCGGCCTTCACGAGCTCCGCCTGCCAGCGATCGATGATGGCGGGGGGTGTGCCCGCGGGCGCCAGCATGCCGATCCAGCCGAGCGCATCGAAATTCCGCACGCCCTGCTCCGTGGCCGTGGGCAGATCGGGAAACGCGGCACTGCGCTTCGCGCCCGTCTGGCCGAGGACTTTCACCTTGCCCGTCTGCACCATCGGATAGGCGTACGCGCTCGTTCCCCAGAACAAATGCAGGCGCCCCGCCATCAGGTCGATCTGCGCCGGTGCTCCGCCCTTGTACGGTACGTGGACCATCGATATGCCGGTTGCCTTCGCGAAGAGTTCGCTCGTGAGATGGCTCGCACTGCCGGCGCCGACGGATCCGAAATCCACTTTCCCCGGATTCGCTTTCGCATAGGCGATGAGCTCCGCGAGAGTGTTCGGCGCAAACTTGAGACTTGCGATCGCCACCATCGGCGCCTTGGCAATGAGAGAGATCGGCGCGAGGTCCTTGAAGGGATCGTACGGCAGTTTCTTGTACACGAGCGGATTCGTCGCGAACGAATCGAGCACCATCAGCAGGGTGTAACCGTCCGGCGCGGCGCGCGCTACCTCGCCTTCACCGATCGAGCCGCCGGCGCCCGGCCGGTTATCGACGACGATGCGCTGGTCGAACGCGGTAGTGAGCTCCGAGGACAGCAGGCGCGCCAGCGTGTCGACGAGTCCGCCGGGAGGAAACGGGACAATGATGCGTATCGCTTGCGTCGGATAATTTTGCGCCGTCACAAGCGATGGAGAAGCGGCGAGCGCGGCAGCGACGAGCAGCATGGAGGCGATTCTTTTCATGGTTCGGCTCCTGATGGTCAAACGTAGCCGAGCGCGCGATCACGCTCGATCGATTTCGGATCGCGCTCCTGCGGCTTGCCGTAGCCGCCACCGCCCGGCGTCGACAGAAGGATCGTATCGCCCTTCTTCAGGATGAACTGCCGTTTCGCATCCCCGACGCTCTTGCCGTTGATCTTCACGTCGCCCAGTCCGCCCGGCATGCCGCCACGCGCTCCCGGAGCCGGGTAGCGAAGCCGCTCCGCGAGAAAGATGACGGCGATCGGCGTCTCGTGCCGGTTCTCGAGCAGCACGTCCTGTCCCAGCCCGCCGCGGAACTTTCCCGCTCCGCCCGAGCCGGGACGCAAGCACCGGTAGTGCGTGAAGAGCGGACTGTCCCGCTCCGATACTTCGCTGGGCGTCGATGAGATGTTGCTCGGCCACGACAGCGTGCTCTCGCCGTCCTTCGTCGCCGTCGCGCCCATGCCGCCGTTGAAGAAGAGCACGCTCGCAAAGGGTTTGCCATCGGGACGCACGCCGGAGAGCGTGATGTTCCACAGCGGAGAGCCGGCTCCCGCGATGATCTTGTCCGGGATCACCTGTTCCAGCGCGCTGTAGATCACCGTCGGCACGTAGTGGCCAGTCGAGGAGCGTCCGCCGCACGCCGCGGGAAACCGGGGATTGAGGAGCGATCCTTCAGGCGCGCTGATCGTGATGGGACGGAACATGCCTTCGTTGTTCGGGAGCTGCGGCAGGAGCGCCGCCTTGATCGCGTAGGCGGTCATCGCGTACGTGTAGGCCATGACGCAATTGATCGCGCGGCCCTGTTGCGGCGAAGTGCCGGTGAAGTCCGCCGCCATTTCGTCGCCTTTCACCGTCACCGCCACCTGGAATACAAACGGCTCTTCCAGACCATCCGCCATCATCTTCGCGCGATACGTGCCGTCCGGCACGGCGCTGATCGCCTCGCGCATGGCACGCTCCGCACGCGCGAAGAGTTCATCGCCGAGTGCGACGAGATCCTGAAGGCCGTAATCGTGCAGGACGTCGAGTAGCCGGCTTTCCATCATCGTGAGCGCGCTGACCTGTGCGAAGATGTCGCCTACGGTCTGTTCCGGAGTGCGCACGTTTGTCTTGAGCAGCGTGATAAACGTCTCGTCCACGATCCCGCCACGCATCAGATATGTAAGAGGGATATGAAACCCTTCCTCGAAAATCTCGCGCGCTTCCGTCGAGCGAATGCGCCCGCCGATGTCGGGTACGTGCGCCGTCGTGCTTGCAAAGGCGACGAGCCGGCCGCCGAGAAAAATCGGTTTCACGACGCAGACGTCGTTGAGATGCCCGGTGCCCCACCACGGATCGTTAGTGATGTAGACGTCCCCCTGCCTCATGTTTGCGGCACCGATCGCGCGCAGGAAATGCTTTACTGTCGCAGGTAGCGTCGCAATGAAAGACGGGATGCTGCTCGTGTTCTGCGCGAGCGAGAAGCCGCGCGCATCCGTGAGCACGCACGAGAAATCGTTTGCTTCGTTCGACAGGGTGGAGAAGGACGTGCGCACGATGACCTTCGCGGCCTCGTCCACGATCGAGCGCAGGCGCGCCCACAGTACTTCCAGCGTGACGGGGTCGAAAGACTGCCTGGCCACGACGTTCATTGCCGGACCTCAACGATGATGTTGCCGTTCGCGGTGACGACCGCCGCCGCACCGGGCGGGAGCACCAGCGTCGAGCCGGCGTCTTCGACGACCGCCGGCCCGGAGATCGCCGTTCCGGCCGCGAGCAAATTGCGATCGTAAACGCGCGTGGCGACGTAATCGCCCGCTTCCTGGAAATACACCCGGCGCTCCCGGACCGCCTCATCGCGGAGCCCGCTTGCCGCGACCGCCGCCTTGCCCACCGCTCCTGCGTCCGCGACGGCGCCCGACACGGAAACGCGGATGTTCACGAACTCGACGGCGACCTGCGGCGGCGTGCGGCCGAATTTCTCAAGATACGATTTCTCGAATGCGCGCTCCAGCATCGAACGGACGACCGCCGGATCCCCCGCGTCGTAAGGACCGTCAGGCAGCGTCGCGAGCAGGTTGAAGCCCTGTCCCGCAAACCGTCCGTCCGCAAAGCGCTGCACGCGCAGCTCGCCCAGTTCGCTGCCGGTCTCCGCGATCACCTTGCGCGCGTCGACTTCGAGCGCCCCGAACGCCGACTCGAGCCGATTCCAGTCGCCTTCGCTCAATGTCATGTTCACGGTGGCGACCCGATCGATCCTGGCCGGCGCCGACAGCAGTCCCAGCGCGGAAGCCACACCCGCGGACGGCGGGCAGATGAGCCGCTTCAAGCGCAGCTTTTTCGCGACATAGTAACCATGCAGCGGACCGCCGCCGCCCGTGGTGAGCAGACTGTAGTTGCGCGCATCGCGGCCGCGCTCCGCGACGTGCACGCGCGCGGCGCCCGCCATGCTCTCGTTCACGATGTCGTGTATGCCCCACGCCGCCTGCACCCGATCCATGCCGAGCGTTTCCGCAAGGCGTCCGACCGCGCGCTCGGCTTTCGATACGTCGATCTTCATCGTGCCGCCCGCAAAGTAATCGGGGTTGAGATAACCGAGGATCAGGTTGGCATCGGTCACCGTCGGATCGTCGCCTCCCCGCGCATAGCACGCGGGACCGGGCTCCGAGCCCGCACTCTCCGGACCGACTTTCAGCAGGCCGATCTCGTCCGCGTGCGCGATGCTACCGCCGCCCGCGCCGATCTCGATCAGCTCGATCGTGGAAATGCGTATCGGCAGCCCGCTGCCCTCGGTAAACCGTTTCTGCCGCGCAGCCTCGAAACCATAAGCCACCAGCGGCTCGCCATCGTCGATCAGCGACAGCTTCGCGGTCGTGCCGCCCATGTCGAACGCGAGCAGATTGCGGCAGTCGTGGCCGAAGTGCGCTGCGGCCAGCGCACCCGCCGCGGGCCCGGACTCGAGCAATTGCACCGGCGTGCGTTTCGCTTCGTCGAGATGCGTCATCCCCCCGTTGGACAGCATGAGAAGCAGTGGCGCCTCGATGCCGAGGTCTGCGAGTTGCGCCGCCATGCGATCGAGATAGTGCCGTGCGAGCGGCTTGATGTAGGCGTTGGCGACCGCCGTCGACGCACGCTCGTACTCGCGGATTTCGGCGACGACCTCGTGCGAAGTCGTGATCGCCATGCGCGGAAATTTCTGTGCGAGTGCAGCAGCGGCCGCCCGTTCATTGACTGCGTTCGCGTAGGCGTGGAAGAACACGACGGCGATGGAGGTGACGCCCCGCGCCGCCAGGGCCTGCGCCTGCGACAGCAATTGTTCTTCGTCGAGCGACTCGATCACGGTCCCGCCGGGCCCCACGCGCTCGGCGACTTCCAGCCGCAGATCGCGCGGCACCAGCGGGCGCGGGCTCTCGATGTTGAGATCGTAGAGTTCGTACTTGCGCTCGCGCCCCAACTCGAGATTGTCGCGAAAACCGCGCGTGGTGATGAGACCCGTGGCAGCGCCCTTGCGCTCGATGAGGGCGTTCGCAAATAACGTCGTCGCATGCACGACCCGTCCGATCTCTCGCGCACGCACCCGGCGGGCATCGAGCACGGCCTTTACGCCATCGATGACGCCGCGCGACGGATTATCGTGGGTGGTGAGGACCTTGCTGCTCACCTGAGAGCCTGCGGCGTGATCGAGCAGCACGATGTCGGTAAACGTGCCGCCGATATCGACACCCAATGAATAGTTTCTGTCCGCTTCCATACTCAATTCTCAATCCCCGATCCCGAAACCTCGATCTAGTCGAGCCTGATGCCGACCTGCTTGATGACCCTCGACCATTTCTCGGACTCGGCGCGAATATAGGCCGCGAATTCCTCGGAAGTGTCGCCGATGACGATGTTGCCCTGCGCCTCGACGCGCTCCCTGACTTCGGGCAGGTGAATCACCTTGACGAAGTCCCGGTTGAGCCGCGTGACGATATCGCGAGGCGTCCTGGCGGGCGCCACGACCCCGTTCCAGTTGAGCACTTCGAAGCCCTGCAGTCCCGATTCATCGACTGTCGGCACTTCGGGCGCCGCTGGCGAACGCGTCCTGCCCGTAACACCGAGCATGCGAAGCTTTCCGGCCTGCGCCAGGACGAGGCTTTGAATGTCCGTGGAGAAGCTCATCGAGATCTGGCCGCCGAGCAGATCCGGCGTGATCTGCGCGGTGCCCTTGTAGGGCACATGGACGATATCGACGCCCGCCGTGATCTTGAAGAGCTCGCCGTTGAGATGCGAGATCTGCCCCGCGCCGGCCGAGCCGTAGGTCAGCTGGCCGGGCCGCAACTTCGCCAGTGCGATCAGCTCTTTCACGTTGCGCGCAGGCACCGATGGATGAACGACCAGCCACGACGGGCCGCCGATCAAATTCGTAACCGGCGCGAAATCCTTCGCCTCGTACGTGAGCTTGCTGTAGAGATAGGGGGACACGCACAGCATGCCGGTGTTGCCGATCAGCAGCGTATAACCGTCCGGCGGCGACTTGGCGACAAGATCCGCGCCGAGGATACCGCCGGCGCCGGGACGGTTGTCGACGATCACCTGCTGGCCCAGGAGTTCGGGCAGCCTTTGAGCCACCACACGGGCCGCATAGTCGGACGGCCCGCCCGGCGCAAAAGCGACGACGATGCGCACGGGTTTCGTCGGGTACGCTTGCGCGTGAGCGCCGGGCGCAAGCCACAGTGCCGCGTTGAAGCCGAGCAATAGTGCGACATTCGCTTTCGTTGCGTTCATCGCGTCTCCTCCGTCTGCGCTGCCGTTGTATCGAAGCGGGAATGCCAGGCCGCTTGACGACGCATCACGCCCGAAGCGGCTTGTCCGCGAGCCGCATGATGAGATTGCCCGCCCCGTCGACGGTCACTTCGGCGCTCGGTCCGACCACCACGGTCGATTCGGACTCTTCGATGATCGCCGGCCCCTTGATTCGAACTTCCGGCCCGAGGCGGTTGCGCAAGAATACCGACGCCGCGCAGAACCCGCGAGTTTCGGCAAAATAGACCTGCCGCTCGCCGACTGCGCCCGTCTCGCGAGCCGACTCGGTCTGTTCGAGACGAACTTCGTCGGCAACCGGCGCCGCGGATACCCGCACACGCCACGACACGATTTCGACCGGCATGTCGAGCGACCGGCCAAAACGCGTCTGATACTGCGCATTGAACGCGCGGATCAACTGTTCGGCGTTTTTTTCCAGCAGCACGGACTGCGCAAGCGGCACGGTGATTTCGTACCCTTGTCCCACGTAGCGCATGTCGGCGGCGGGTGCCACCGACATGGCCCGCTCGTCGGCGCCGGTTTCCGCAAGCACCGCGCGGCCTCTCGCTTCCAGCTCGGTCAGCATGCGATGCACCGACCCCCAGTCCATCGTCGCGACGCGTTGCACGTAGCTTCCGGTGAACTCCGCGCTGCGCGGCGCGACCAGCATGCCGATCGCGGAAGCGACGCCGGCGCCGCGCGGAAAGACCGCTTCCTTCACGCCGAGCATCCGTGCGAGGCCGTACGCATGCACCGGACCCGCACCGCCGAAGGCGAGCAGGCGGTAGCGGCGCGGATCCTGTCCTTCTTCCGCCACGTGTATGCGCGCCGCCGTGGCCATGTTGTTCTCGACGATTTCCGCGATGCCTGCCGCCGTTGCGGTGCGCGTGAGCTGCAATTCATGGGCGAGGCGATCGAGCGCCGCCTCGGCCTCGCCGCGATCGAGCGGCATGCGCCCGCCGAGAAAGCTCTGTGCGCCGATGTAGCCGAGAACGAGATCGGCATCGGTCACCGTCGCGTCGCGTCCGCCGCGTCCATAGCACGCCGGCCCCGGCACGGCCCCTGAGCTGCGCGGCCCGACTTTTAGCAGACCGAGGCTGTCCACCCACGCGATGCTGCCGCCGCCGGCGCCGATTTCGATCAGTTGCACGACCGGCACGCGCAGCGGCAGCCCGCTGCCCTTCTTGAACCGGTGCACGCGCGCCACTTCGATTTCGTGACTGCGGTTGGGCGACCCGTGATGGATGAGCGAAAGCTTTGCCGTCGTGCCGCCCATGTCGAAGGCGATGACACGGTCCCAATCCGCCTGCTTGGCATGATGCGCGGCCATCATCGCGCCTGCGGCCGGCCCCGACTCCACGAGATTGATCGGGCTCAGCATCGCGGTCTGTGCGGTCGCCACGCCGCCGTCGGACAGCATGACGAGAACCGGCATCCGGGCCGCTTCCAGCAGGCTTTCGAGATAACGCGACGCGAGCGGCATCACGTACGCATTGGCCGCGGCGGTGGAAAACCGGTCGTACTCGCGCAGTTCCGGCGCGATCTCCGCTGAGGCGCACACCAGGACATCCGGCACTTCTTCGCGCAGTATCTCCGCGGCACGCAGTTCGTGCGCCCGGTTGCGGTACGAATTGAAAAACGCCACGGCGATCGCCTGCACCTTCGCCCTGGAGAATTCGCGCGCGGCGGCCCGCACGCCGTCTTCATCGAGCGGCAACACGATGTCGCCGTCAGCGCCGATGCGCTCCTTCACGGTGAGGCGCAACTTGCGCGGCACCAGCGGCTCCGGCGCTTTCAGCAGCAGATCGAACGGGTCGTAACGAAGCTCCCGGCCCATTTCCAGCGTGTCGCGAAACCCGGCGGTGGTGAGGAGTCCCACCACCGCACCGCGCCGTTCGATGAGCGCATTCGTCACCAGCGTGGTGCCGTGCACGATCCCGTCCGGCCGCTGCGGCAGCCCCGCAATCCCGGCGACGATGCCTTCCGTCGCGTCGCGCGGCGTCGTGAGCACCTTGTGCACGGAAACGGTCTTGCGATCGGCGTCCCAGAACGCGAGATCCGTAAAAGTGCCGCCAACGTCTACACCCGCGAGCTTATTCATTGGAGTCCGTACACTTCCGCGGCAACGTGCTCCGAAACAACCCCGCCCTCGACGTCGGCGCGCACGGCGTCGCGGTCGCGGCTGCGCGGATCCCCGTAGCCGCCGCCGCCGGGATACCACACGCGGATGCGATCTCCGGCCCTGATCCTGCTGCGCCCTTTGAGCGGGAATCCCGTGCTCGCCTCATTGATCACGACCCGCGCGACGGCGCCGGACCTGCCGCCGAGCACGCCGCGCGCAGGATGTTGCGTGCGCTCGACGAACAGCGAAAGCGTCGCCGCCTTGGCGGCCGGAAGCACTTCCACGTCGACTTCCTGACCGAGACCGCCGCGATAACGGCCGGCGCCGCCCGAGTCCGTCGAAAATTCCTTGTGCCAGATTCTCACCGGCGAAACCGCCTCGACGGCTTCCATCGCGCCCGCTTTCACCGTCGACGGGAAACACGCCGTGGGCAGGCCGTCGCCGTCGGGACGGGCGCCCATTCCGCCGTTGACGAAGAGAATCGAGTTGAACGCGCGGCCGTCTTCCGTGAGCCCGGATACGACGATACGCAGCGTCGGCGCGCTGCCCGATTCGCCGATGATACGCTCCGGTATGGCGCTGCTCAGCGCGTCGAACAACATCCCCGCCAGCACGTGACCGACGAGCTGGCGCGCGTTCACCGCGGCCGGGAAACGCGGGTTGAGGATCGAGCCCTCCGGCGCGCGCACACGGATCGAGCGGTACGAGCCTTCATTGCGCGGCGTCGCGGGATCGAGGACGCACTTCAGCGGATAGCAGGTGTACGCTTCCGTGTAGGCAAACACGGTATTGAGGGCGGACATGATCTGCGGCGACGTTCCATCGTAGTCCACGCTGAGTTCTTCGCCGGAAACCGTCACGGCGACTTCGAGGTGTATCGGCTCCTCGGGACTGCCGTCCATGTCGAGCGCGCTGCGGTACACGCCGTCAGGGATCGCGGCGATCGCCTTGCGCATCGACCGTTCGGCGCGATCGCGGATTTCACGCGACAGTTCGCAAAGATCTTCGAGGCCCGCTTCGGCCATGATCTCCTTCAGGCGCGTTTCGGCGATCTGTCCGGCGGCGACCATCGCCATCAGGTCGCCGACCACTTCATCCGGCAGGCGCACGTTCGCGCGGACCATCTGCAGCAGATCCTCGTTCGGCCGCCCGGCGCGCAACAGCAGCATCGGCGGAATGCGCAGGCCCTCCTCGTAGACCTGCCGCGAATCCGCCGACCAGCCGGTGCCGCCGATGTCGACCATATGCGCCACGCTGCCCGCCCATCCGATGCGGCGCCTGCCGTCGAAGAGCGGCGCGATGATCGTGACGTCGGGCAGGTGTCCCGACGCGATCCACGGATCGTTGCAGATCGCCACGTCCCCCGGCTGCCACGCGTCGAGCGGTCGCCACCGGAGAAAATGTTCCAGCGTGCGGCACACGGTGAGATTGAACGAAGGTATGCCGATCGTGTTCTCGGCGATCGCGTTGCCCGCGGCATCGAACACCACACACGAATAGTCGTTCGATTCGCGCACGATCGGGGAAAACGAGGTGCGCACGAGCGTCGTCGCAGCTTCGTCGGCCACGGCGATCAGTCGCGACCAGAGCACTTCCAGACCAATAGGATCGATACTGTTGCGCATGGACACCGCTCGCGTGTAACGTCAGGAAAGAAACTGCACGGTTCCGGTCGTCATACCGGCTTCAACGCCGCGCAGGCTGCCTGCACGCGGCGGCAAGCCTCTTTCAACGTATCGAAATCGGTGGCGAACGAAAAGCGGATATACGGCGTCATGCCGTAGGCTTCACCCTGTATGCCGGCAACGCCCATGTCGAGCAGATACAGGGTGAAGTCCTGCTCGGTCGCGATCGTCCTGCCGTCGGGTGTCTTCCTGCCGAGCGCGCCCGCGCACGAGGGAAAGGCGTAGAACGCGCCCCCCGGCATCGTGCAGCGCAGGCCCGGCGCGTCGTTCAGCATCGGCACCACGAAATCGCGCCGCTGCTGCATTTCGAGCGCACGGCTGCGGACATATTCCTGAGGCCCCAGCAGCGCTTCCACGGCGGCAGCCTGGCTTACGGAGCAGGGGTTCGAAGTGCTTTGCGACTGCAGCTTCGCCATGTTCCGGATCAAAGCGGCGGGCCCGCCGGCAAAGCCGATGCGCCACCCCGTCATCGCGTAGGCCTTCGACACGCCGTTCACGGTAAGCGTGCGCTCGCGCAACGCGGGCTCGACCTGCGCCATCGTCGCGTATTCGCGGTCGTCGAACAGCAGGTGCTCGTAGATGTCGTCGCTGAGCACCCAGACGTTCGGGTGGCGCAGCAGCACTTCGGCGAGCGCTTTCAGCTCTTCGCGGCTGTATACCGCGCCCGTCGGATTTCCGGGCGAATTGATGACGAGCCACTTGGTGCGGGGCGTGATGGCGGCATCGAGCTGCGCCGCAGTGAGCTTGAAGCCGTGGTCTTCGCCGCACGGGATCGGGCGCGGCGTCCCGTCCGCAACGAGCGTCATGTCGGTGTACGACACCCAGGAGGGAACCGGAATCAGCACTTCGTCCCCCTGCGTGACCGTCGCCATCATCGCGTTGAAGCAGATCTGCTTGGCGCCGCACGCCACCGTGACCTCGTCGCGCGCATAGTCCAGGCCGTTCTCCCGCCTGAATTTCACCCGCACCGCTTCCTTCAGCGTCTCGGTGCCGTCGACGGTGGTATAGCGCGTCTCGTCGCGGGCCATCGCGTCCGCCGCGGCGCGCTTCACGTTGTCGGGTGTCGGAAAATCGGGCTCGCCGATGGTGAGCCCGATGACGTCGCGTCCGGCTGCGACCAGCTCGCGCACCCGCTGCGACGCCGCGTTGCTGGGCGAATGCTTGATGCGCCTAAGCCGTGGTGCGAAGAAATCGCTCAACTGTTCGTCCCTGGTCGTTTTGCGCGATGGTAATCGAGCGCAATTCATTGCACAAACAAAAAGCGTTGATCTATTATTCGATTACATTGATAAATATCACGCTGAAACATCTGCGGGGATTCGTCGCGGTGGCCGAAGAAGGGAGCTACACGCGCGCGGCCGGGCGCCTGTTCCTCACGCAATCGTCGCTGACGGCGACGATCCAGCAGATCGAGCGCTCGCTCGGGCTGACTCTGTTCGACCGCACGACGCGGCGCGTGGCGCTGTCGCGCGAAGGCGGCGAGTTCCTGCCGGTGGCCAAGCGCCTGCTGCAGGATTTCGACGCCGCCGTGCGCGACATCCGTTCCGTCGCCGAGCGGCAGCGCGGACACGTCGGCGTGGCGGCCGCGCCCTCCGTGGCGGCACTGATTCTGCCGCCCATCATCGCGGAATTCAGCGCGCGCTATCCGAACATCACGCTCGCTGTGCGCGACGGCGGGTCGCACAGCATTCAGCAGCGCGTGCTGCACAGCGAAGTCGACTTCGGCATCACCAACAAATGGTCCGACGATCCGGGGCTGGAGTTCAAACCGCTGCTGCGCGACCGCTTTCACGTCGTGGCACGCGTCGGACACCCGCTCGTGCGCCGGCGCCACGCGACGTGGAAAGACATTCAAGCTTATCCGCAGATCGCGCTTACCGCGGATACCGGCATCCGCGCGATGCTGACGAGCGTCGGCGCACTGCCGGCCGGGGAGCCGCTCTACCAGCTCTCGAGCACGACGGCTCTCGAAGCGCTTCTGAGACAGGGCGTCGGCGTCTCGACGCTGCCGGCACTCGCCGCACATCTCATCGCATCCCCGCGGCTCGCGTCCGCTCCACTGGTGGAGCCGCGCGTCGAGCGCGAGCTTTGCATCGTCACGCGACGCGGACGCGCGCTGTCGCCTGCCGCCCAGAGCATGCTGCAGATCATCGCCGCAACACTGAGAATTGCGAAACTTCCGACCGGTGTGTCCCGTGTGCAATCCGCGCACGCGAACGCCAGCGTGCGCGTAAGCCAGGGCGCGGACTACTAAGAAGGGACAACACGGCGCAAGCGCGAGGCTAATCCGCCCGCGCGCCGGACGCCTTGATTACTTCCGCCCATTTGACTCGCTCGGCTTTCATCCAGTCGGCGAACTGTTCCGGCGTATTGCCCGCCACTTCGAATCCGAGACCCACGAGCCGTTCCCTGACATCGGGCAGCTGCAACGCACGAACGACTTCATCGTGCAGCTTCGCCACGATGTCGCGCGGCGTGCCGGCGGGCGCAAGATATCCATACCAGCCGATCACCTCGTAACCCGGCACGCCCGATTCCGCAATCGTCGGAATCTCGGACGCAACCGATGAGCGCTTCAGCGTGGAAACACCCAGCGCGCGCAAGCGCCGCTCTTTGACAAACGGCAGAGCATCAGGCACCACCGCGAGGTCCATCATGACCTGCCCGCCCACCGTATCGGCGACCGCCGGCGCGCCGCCCTTATACGGCACGTGAACGATCTGTGTGCGCGTGAGTGTCTTGAACAGCTCCATGCCGAGATGCCCTGGCGTCCCGCTGCCCGCGGATGCATAGTTGAGCGCGCTCGGGCGCGCACGCGCCAATGCGATCAGCTCCTTCACGTTTTTCGCCGGGAAAGACGGATGCACCACGAGAATGCTCGGCAGATAGGTCGCCAGCGTAATCGGCGCGAAGTCGCGCTGGGGGTCGAAGGGCAGCCTGGAAAACAGCGACGGATTCACCGCAAGCGCGGTCGATGTCGCGACGAGCAGCGTATAGCCGTCGGGCGGCGACTTTGCGACGAAATCGGTGCCGATGTTTGAACTGCCTCCGGCGCGATTCTCGACGACGACGGGACGGCCCCAGCTTTCGGTGAACTTCTGTCCGACGAGACGCGCCAGGATATCGACGGATCCGCCGGCCGGATACGGAACCACGACGCGGATCGGTTTGCTCGGATAAGACTGTGCGGTCGCCGACGCGGAACAGAACGCACCGCAGGCGAGCACGAGCGTACGGACGAAGTTCATGGATCAGAAATCTCCGGAGTGAAATGGGCCCCGCGGGTGCAGCCTGAACGAACAGGAACGGATTGCGCCTCCCCCGATGCCATTGTTGTGTTGTGCCGGACCGACCCGTCACAGGCGGCCCGCATCTACACTAAGCTCGCCTGACCGCGATTGTCAAACAGCACCGACGAAGACATCCTCAGCCGCGATCTCAGTTCAATCAGCACGCGCGCCCGACATCTGCGCCCATGTCACGGCTCCGGACTTGACGTGACTGACACCCGCGTGCCGATGCGTATCCGGACGGCGCGGTGGTCGCCGAGCGCCTCAGGCGCGAGCGCGCGGCAACGAAATGCAACGCCTGACGCTCTCGGCTTACGCTGCCAGCACCTGGAAGTCATTGCCGCAACGCCGTTTTTTTCGCTCTTCCCGATGTGCTATGCTTCAAGCCTCGAGCGTTTTCCGCAGCAATGCAGCAATAATTCCAGCCAGAGGTCACTATGCGTATGGAAGTCCACGTTCACGGCTCTGCCTTCCTCTGCAAAGGCGTGCGGCTCGCCCAGGCGGAACAGGCGCTGCGGCCCTGGCTCGATTATCTGGACGTCGATCACGTCGCCGACGCGCACAGCCTGGAGCGCGAGGAACCGGGCATCAGCTTCGACACCCGCGAACGCGTGGTGAACATCTGCTGGACCGGCGAAGTCGGCCGCAGCTTTCACAGCCGGCTCACCGAGGCGCTGCACAACCTCGGGCCGCTGACCGAGTACGCCTCGGAGATCGAGGTGACTTATTACCCGGACCACGGCGACGACGAGTTCTACCAGATGTTCATCGGGCCGACGCCGGAAGCGATCCACGAATTCCGCCGCCAATGCGTGGTGGAGGACGTGAGCAACCTCCTCGCGCGGCACATCGGCAAGGCGGAAGTGGACCAGGTCGCCACGCTCATCAACGAAGTCTTCGACAAGGGCGCTGCGCTCCAGCCCGCCACGCCGGAGAGCAACGTCACCTCGACGGTGATACCGCTACATCCGCGGAATAAGCACCTGCACTGACGCGCCGGAGGTGTGAGGCGGGAGGCGGGAGGCGCAAGAGCGTCCAACGCTTTCCCCACGAAAGAAAAAGGGCTGCCGAGGCAGCCCTTTTTGCTCCTGACTCGCGACCCGTCAGGTACGAAGCGGCGCCTCGCCGCGCAGTGTCGCCTTCCGCCTCCCGCCTCCCGCCTCTCTCGCAGCGCGCAGCGCTGCAAGCACTTTCTCCCGCGTAAACGGCACGCTGCGCAGGCGCACGCCGACGGCGTCGTACACCGCGTTGGATATCGCGGCGGGCACGACCGTCGCCGACATCTCGCCTGCGCCCCACGGCGTCTCACCCGGCCGGTTGATGAGCTCGACGCGGATGTCCGGAACGTCGGGAAAGCGCAGGATCGGGTACGAGTTCCAGTCCACGCTGGTCACGCGCGAACGATCGAACTTCACTTCCTCCAGCAGCGTGCGGCTGATGGTCTGCACGATACCGCCTTCGATCTGGTTGATCGCCCCGTCGGGATTGATCACCTGGCCGCAGTCGTGGCTGCACCACACGTCGGTCACGCGGATCTTGCCGGTGCGCCTGTTCACCTCCACGTCGGCGACGAGACCCACGTACGTGATCGCGTTGTTGTACTTCACGTAGGCCATGCCCCGGCCGCGCGCGATGTCGCCCTTGCCCTGCGGCATGCTGTGCGCGGGACGGCTCTCCCAGTTCGCCATGCGCGCCACCGTCGCAAGCACCGTCTGCCCGCGCGCGTCCGGCAGGTATTTCAGCCGGAAGTGCAGCGGATCGGCGCCGGCCGCGGCAGCGACCTCGTCCATGAACGACTCGTTCGCGAACGTGTTCTGCATGCGGCCCGGCGTGCGCAGGTGCGCGGTGCGCAGCCCGTTGTTGTTGACGCGGCGCACTTCCGTCAGCGCGTTGGGGAACGAGTACGGCGAAGCCGCGTTGTTCTCCAGGTTGCCGGTGTAGTGTCCCTTGCGCGGCACGCCCGAATAGACGGCCGCGAGCAGCGGGAAGTCGTCCAGCGTGCCTTCGCGATGCGCGATGAAGAACTGCGAGCGCCACGCCGCGACGTTTCCGGCCGGATCGAGTCCGGCTTCGAAATCCACGACGGTGGGCGGGCTCTTGGGATCCCAGCCGTGCTCGTCTTCGCGCATCCACTGCACGCGCACCGGCGCACCCGCCAGCATGGACACCAGGGCGGCATCGGCGGTGCAATCCTCGTGGCCGTTGCGGCCGTAGCAGCCCGAGCCGTCCACGTACATGAGCCGCACTTTTTCCTTCGCCACGCCGAGCACGCTCGCGACTTCGCTTTGCAGCGAATGCGTCGCCTGCGAGGGCGACCAGATCGTGCACGCGCCGTTGCGGAAATCCGCCACCGCGCATGCAGGCCCCATGGACGCATGCGAGTGAATCGCGAACTCGTACGTCGCTTTCAGCGTCTTCGGCGCCTGGCCCAGCGCTTTCTGCGCGTCGCCCGTCTTCGTGGGCGTCTCGCTCATGGCGACCGGCAGCTTGCGCCATTCTTCGTAGACGCGCTTCTCGTCGGGCAGGCCTTCCCACGGCGACCAGCTCACCTTGAGCTTGCGCGCCGCCTGCACCGCGCTCCACTCGTCCTTCGCCACCACGGCGAGGAAGTCCTGCTTGCGCACGACTTTGACGAGACCCGGAATGTCGCGCACCGACGCTTCGTCGTAGCTTTGCAGCTTGCCGCCTATGCTCGCGGGCCGGATGACGCGCGCATGCAGCATGCCGGGCACGCGGAAGTCGTGAATGTAGGTGTGCTCGCCGGTGAGCTTGCCCGGAATGTCCACGCGCGGAATCGACTTGCCGACGAGCTTGTGCTCCTTCGGATCCTTGAGCGCGACTTTGGGATCGACTTTCATGTCGAGCCGTCCATCGCCCACGAGCTCGGCGTAGGACACGCGCTTGCCGCCGCTGCGGGCCGCCACGACGCCGTCCTGGACGACGAGATCGGCCGGCGACGCGCCCAGTTGCTGCGCCGCCTTGGCGACGAGCGCCTTGCGTGCGGTCGCCGCCGCGCGGCGCAGCTCGCCGCCGCCGACCGGGATCGTGAGGCTGCCGGCCGTCTGGCCCTGGTCTATGGTGGTGGCCGTATCGCCCATCACCATGTCGATCTTCGAGAACGGCACGTCGAGCTCTTCGGCGACCATCTGCGCGAGCGCCGTGCGCGTGCCCGTGCCGAGATCGACCTTGCCGCTGTACACGGTGATCGTGCCGTCCTTGCCGATCGCGAGCCATGCATCGACGTCGGCCTTGTTCATGCTCTTGACCGGCGTGCCGGTCGCGACGGCTGCGGCGGCTTGCGCGATCGCGCCGCTGAACGAGAAACCGACGACCAGCGCCCCGCCCTGCTTCAGAAAATCTCTGCGGTCCATGTCGGTCTCCTTACGCCATCGATTTGGCGGCGCGCTTCACCGCACGCACGATGCGCGTGTGCGTGCCGCACCGGCACAGGTTGCCTGCGAGCGCGCGCTTGATGTCGGCGTCGCTCGGGTTCTTGTTCCTGGCGAGAAACGCCGCGCTCGTCATCACCATGCCGTTGATGCAGTAGCCGCACTGCGCGGCCTGCTCGTCGATGAAAGCCTGCTGCACGGGATGCGGCTTCGCGCTCGTGCCGAGGCCTTCGAGCGTCGTGACCGGACGCGTGCCCACCTTGGACACCGGAATGACACACGAGCGCGCGGCAACGCCGTCGAGCATCACGGTGCATGCGCCGCACTGCCCGAGGCCGCAGCCGAATTTCGGCCCGTGCATTTCGAGCTTGTCGCGAAGCGCGTACAGCAGCGGGGTATCCGGCTCGGCGTCGACGGTCTGCGCCTTGCCGTTCACGTTGAGGGCGAATTTCGCCATGGGTCCTCTCTCCTTGTCGAACTCGGGTGGCGCGTCACGCGCGCCGTCGTGGCGGCCTTGCAGTCCATGCGGACTCGAAGCCGGGCGCGTATCGTAGCGGTTTTCGGGCGCTGTCCACAATCGGCAATAACCCGATGCCGACTGCTGCCGGCCGATGATTGCGCTACCGCAGGCCGAGCAGGCCCGGAATATCCGTGACACCGGAAAGGAGATGCGTGTGCGGCTCGCGCTCGAGCTGCTCGCGGCCGTGCGCGCCGGAGAGCACGCCGATGTTGAACGCGACGCCGGCATTGTGGCCGGCCCGCAGGTCGAGAACGGTATCGCCGACGGCGGCAACGCGGCTCGCGTCCGCCACGCCCGTGGCGCTCATGCAGGCCCGTATGAGGTCCGGCGCCGGACGGCCCTCCGCGACCTCGTCACCGCACACCACGACGTCGACGAAGCCGCCGTCCCATCCGAGCGCTCGCAGGAGCAGGTTCGTGGTGTCGCGGTCGAAGCCGGTGTTGAGCGCAACCTTTACACCGTGCTCGCGAAGCTTACGGATCGTTTCGGCGGCACCGGGCACCGGGCGCACGCTTTGGCCGAACCCGCGTTCGAGGTGCGCACGGAAGGCCTCGTACACGTGCTCGGTGCGCTCGGCGCGGTCGGCAGTGACCGGCAACAGCTCGGAGATCGCCTCACGCTTCGACGCGCCGCGAAGCCGGTTGATCGCCTCGGCGCTGACTGCCACACCGTAGTCGGCGAGCGCCGCAGTGAACGCGGCCGGCACCTGCCCTTCGTCGAGCACCGTGGTTCCCGCCATGTCGCAGACGAGGAGATCGACCGTGCGCGACTCCTGGCTCTTGTCACCCATCGTTGCCTCGCGTGAGTAGATGCGCTGCAAATCAAAACCAAAGCTTTCACCACGAAGGACGCCAAGGACACGAAGGAAAATCATATATGAGCTTTCCCGGGCGTACGCCGTCGGTGCCTGCGGATCATCCACGGCGGATCGCATCTTCCCGATATGAATTCTTGTTATTGCCTTCCTTGGCGTCCTTTGTGTCCTTCGTGGTAAATCTTTGTTCTTGAGCTACGCCTCCCGCGTCAGCGCCTCGGGATTGAGCACGTTGATCGGCTTGCCCGCCGCATACGCGACGATGTGATCGATCGCCGCGCCGTAATACGATTCGTAGGTCGCTTCCTCGACGTACCCGAGGTGAGGCGTGCACAGCACATTGTCCATCCCGATGAGAGGATGCGATGCGTTGAGCACCGGCTCTTCCTCGTACACGTCCACTGCTGCGCGTCCCGGCCGGCCCTGCTTCAACGCCGCAACCAGCGCGCCCGACGCGATGATAGGCGCCCGGCTCGTGTTCACGATCAGCGCCGTCGGCTTCATGCGCGCGAGGTCCGCCGCCGTAACGATGCCGCGCGTGTCCTTGTTCAGCGGCAGATGCAGACTGATGACGTCCGCCTCGGAGAAGAACGCCGCGCGCGTGGCCGGCACTTCGAAGCCGTCCGCCCGCGCCTTGGACGTCGATCCTTCGCGGCCCCAGCACGTGATGCGCATGCCGAACGCCTTGCCGACGCGCGCCACGACGCCGCCGATGCGCCCGTACGCGTACACACCGAGCGTCTTGCCGTTCACGCCGGTGCCCACGGTCTTCTGCCATCCGCCCGACTTCAGCCGCTGCGCCTCTTCGGGAATGTGCCGCAGCGCGCCGAGGATGAGACCCCATGCGAGCTCCGCGGTGGGATTCGGCGTGCCTGCGCCCGCCGCGGAAATGATGATGCCGCGCTCCGTGCATGCGTCGAGGTCGATGTGATACGCATTGCGCCCGGTCTGGCTGATGAGCTTCAGCTTCGGCAGGCGCTCGATGACTGCACGCGGAAAAGGCGAGCGCTGCTGGGTGAGCACCACGGTGTCGGCGTCCTTGAGGCGCTCGGCGAGCTTCACCGGGTCTTTCTCGGTGTCGTTGTAGACCACGACGTCGTGCCCGTTCAGCTTGCCGTAGCTCGACAGCTTGCGGAACGCGTCCTGGTAGTCGTCGATGACTGCGATCTTCATGGCTGCTCTCCCTTATCTTCTTCCGCGTTGCGCCGGCTCAGCACGCCGCCTCCGGCGAGCATGGCGGCATTCGCCAGAAACACCGGCGCAATGCCGAGCACCGAGCCGACCGTGCCGAACACCAGCGGCACGGCGACGTGGGTGAAATTGTTGATCGTCATGCGCAGGCCCAGCGCCTCGCCCGACCGGCCCTCGGGCGCGCGCGCGAAGGTGAGCGTCACCGACAGCGGCTGGCTGCACCCCAGGGCGAGACCGAGCGCAAACGCGATCAGGACCAGGAACACGGCGCTGGTGACAAAGGGAAAGATGAGATACGTGGCCGCGCCCAGAAACAGCGACCACGTCAGCAGCTTCTCCTCGCCGTGCTGCTTTGCCAGCGCCGGCAACACCAGGCGCACGATGAACGACGCCGCGGCGAACACCGCCAGTATGGCACCAATCAGCGTGGCGGACAGGCCGATCGACGAGCCGTAGATCGGCATGTAGAACTGGAAGAGGTCGTTGCCGGTCAGCACGATGCCGCTGGCAAGCAGCGTCCGCCGCAGCCCGCGGTCGCGCATCAGCTCGCGCGCGCCGGCGAGCCCGCCGCCCGTCTCCTCGCTGCTCCTGCCGGCCGCGCGTATGCCCTTGGCGCGCGAGATGATCGCCACCGTGATGAGCGGAACGAGCGCAAGGACGAGGTAGGTGCCGGCATGGCCGATGTGGTCGATCAGGACGCCGCCCGCGAGCGGACCGACCAGGCTGCCGGTCGCCATCACGAGGCCGTAATTGCTGAAATTCTTCGTGCGGTCTTCCGGCGTGCTGAGGTAGCCCACGAGGTTCTGCACCGATACGTTGTAGAACACGTGCGAGGCGCCGATCAGCGCCGCCGACGCGTAGAGCGCGGGAACCGAAGGCCACAGGTACGGCACCAGCATGCCGAGCGAAATGCCGATCGAGCCGTACGCCATCGGCCGCCCGACGCCGAGCTTGTCGGACACGTGCCCCGCATACAGGCCCATCAGCATCGGAAAGACCGAGTACATCGCAATGAGCGCGCCTATGGTCACCTGCGGCGCGCCGAGCTCGATCGCGAACAGCGAAATCAGCACGCGGCTTGCCCGGAACGCGCTCATGTTGCACAGGACGATCGCGAATACGATGTTGATGTTCATCGTCACGCCGCCTTTCGCGGCGCGCTGTAGTGCGCGCCGAGCACGAGGAACGCCGCCGTCACCCAGAACACCGGACCAAGGCCGACCAGCGAGCCGATGGCCCCGAACGTCGACGGCGCGACGACGTGCATCGAATTGTTGATGGCGATACGCAGGCCCAACGCCTCCCCCGCGCGTCCCGGTGGGGAGAAATTGTACGTGAGTATCACGGCGAGCGGCTGCCCGACCCCCATGCCGAGCCCGAGCACGAAGCAGATGGCGCCGAGGACATAGGCATTGACGAAAAACGGTATGGCGACGAACGCGGCCGCGGCCAGCACCAGCGAATACATCATGATCGCCTGCTCGGTGCAGCGCTTGATGAGCACCGGAATCAACGCCCGCGTCACGAAGCCCGCCGCCGCGTAAGCGCCGAGCGTCATGCCGATCGCGGACGCCGAGAGGCCGACCGAGTGGCCGTAGAGCGGCATGTAGAGCTGAAAGAGGTCGAGTCCGGTCATCACCACTGCGCTCGCGAGCATGATGCGCCGCAGGTCGGGTATCTGGAAAAGATCGATCATCCGGCGCCGCACCGTATCTGCTGCGCGGCGCGCATGCGGGAAACGCGACAGCAGCCACAACACGCCGACCACTGCGACGACGTTGAACAGGCCGAGCCACAGGTAAGCGCGCACGTGCCCGGTGTGATCGATCAGGAAGCCCGCGGCCACCGGCCCGAGCAGGTCCGCGAGCGACACGACGAGCGCATACGAGTTGATGTTCTGCGTGCGCTCGTGGCCGCTTGCCAGCGAGCCGGTCAGCGCCTGCATGCTGATTTGCACGAAGATGAAGCCGGCGCTGCTCAGCGCAGCGCCGGCAAACAGCCCGGCGTACGTCGGCCAGAAGAACGGCAGCACCACGCCGCATGCCGACACGATGACGCCGCCGAGCAGCGGCGCCCGCGCGCCGTACGCGTCCGACACGCGGCCGGCATAAACGGCGAGCAGCAGCGGGAACAGTCCATATGTCGAGAGCAGCAGGCCGGTATCGAAAGGCTGTGCGCCGAGCTCGAGCGCATAGAGCGTGCTCACCACGCGCGCGCCCTTGAAGCCGCTGTTCCACAGCAGCACCAGCACGAGGATGTGATACAGGCGCAGCGGCTTTGAGCGGGGGACTGCGACGGCGGTTGCCGCCGAAGAAGGGGGGTGGGTCATGGATGCGCGATTCTAACCTACGGGCATGGCGTGCTTCCGAGACTTTCGCCGTCGCGTCCGCATTGCGATCGAGGCGAACGCATGCGTCGTCGATGGCGGGCGCTGCCCGACGCCGGTACAATCCTTCGCACTCCCCGGTCCACTTTCCCGCATGGCTTCCATCGCGCGAGCGCTGCGCCACCGAAACTTCCGGCTGTTTCTTTCCGGCCAGCTCTTCGCCCTCATCGGTTACTGGATGCAGAGCGTCGCGCAGGGATGGCTGCTCTACCGCGTCACCGGCTCGGCGACACTGCTCGGCCTGCTCGGCTTTGCGAGCAGCCTGCCGGTGATCGTCATCGCGCCGCTCGCCGGCCTGTGGTCCGACCGCTGGAACCGGCATCGCGCGATGTTCACCGTGCAGATACTCGAGATGGTGCAGGCTTCGCTGCTCGCCGCCCTCGCGCTCGCCGGTCTGCTCGAGCCGTGGCACGTCATCGCGCTCGCCATGATGCTCGGGCTGCTGGTCGCCATCGAGCTGCCGCTGCGCCATGCGTACCTGCTCGAGCTCATCGACGACAGGAAGGACCTGCCCAACGCCATCGCGGTCACTTCGCTCATGGCGAATTGCGGTCGCCTCGTCGGGCCCACGCTCGCCGGCCTTGCGATCGGCTGGTTCAGCGAAGCGTACTGCTTCCTCATCAACGCGCTGTCTTTCGTCGCCGTGATCGTGAGCTTCACGATGATCCGCGTGACGCCGCAGCCGGGCGCAGCTTCTCATCCCCCGGTGATCGAAGGCCTGCGCTACGCGTGGCGCTCGGTGCCGATACGCCTGCTGCTGATGCTGCTGATGCTGATGGGCCTGCTCGCGTCGCCGTACGCGAGCCTCATGCCCGCGCTGGTGCGCAGCGTGTTCCACGGCGATTCGGAGCAGATGGGCTATTTCATGGCGGCCTCAGGCCTGGGCGGCGTGCTCGGCACGCTGTATCTCGCCGCGCGCTCGAATGTGCGCGGTTTGCTGCGGGTGCTGGCGATGGCGAGCTTCTCCGCGGGAGCCGCGCTGGCGGTGCTCGCGTGGTCGCACACCATGTGGTTTGCGCTGCCGCTGCTCGCCGTCATAGGCTTCGGCATGCTGGTCACCAACGTCGCGGTCAACATGATCCTGCAGACCATCGTGGACGACGACAAGCGCGGTCGCGTGATGAGCCTCTACACCGCCGCGTTCCTCGGCATGGCGCCGTTCGGCAGCCTGATGGCGGGCGCAGTGGCCGACCGCATCGGCATCGCTGCGACGCTGACGACAGGCGGCGTGTGCTGCGCGCTGGCGGCCGTGTACACCTATTCGCAGCGACGTGTCCTGAGAGCGCACATCCGGCCGATCTACGAGCGGCTGGGCATCGTGGCCAAGTCTTGAAACACCAGGGAGAAAACGATGAACAACCAAGCACACGAAGGAACACCAGGGAGCCCTTGGCTATGGCTTGCTGTCCTTTGTGACCTTTGTGGTGATGCTTTGCTCCTGAAGAAAAAGCAGTGAACCACCAAGGGCACAAAGGATCACCAAGGACTGCAAGGAAACAATTAAAAGCTTTCCTTTGTATCCTTTGTGACCTTTGTGGTGAATGCTTTGCTGTTGAACTTCAGAGCAGCGACACGACCTTGGTGTTGAAGCTTTATTGATAGACAGAACATGAAATTCCAGACTCCAGTGCACGCCGACTTCATACGCCAACGAGTGCTCGAAGCGCTCGCGCTGAACCGCGCGCCCGGCTTTCACTTTCCCGGCTACTTCCTCGGCCTCGAATGGCCGCACATCGGCGCCGACAGCGTGGTCGAGAGCATGCGCGCCGGGCCTCATTGCGAGGACGCGAAGGGAGACGTGCACATCGCCGCGCTGGGCGTGATGCTCGACACCGCGCTCGCCACCGCGCCGCGCCTCGTGATCGAGCCGGGCGCGCGGCAGGCGACCGTCCATCTCAACGTGCAGTTCACGGGACAGCCCGCCCGCGGCGAGCTGCGCATGGAGACCAAGCTCGAAGGATTCAGTGCGAGCGACGCGGTGCGCCAGTCCCTCGCACGCGGCGAGCTTTATGCCGACGGCAAAGCGGTCGCCTATGGCACGGCGACGTTCGTCGTATTGCCGCCGCCGCAGGGCGTGAAGCTCGCGCCGCTGCCGTGGCAGGAAAAGAGCCGCGCCATGCCACGAGCGCTGGAAATTCGCCGGCTCGATGCCGCCGAGCGGGAAATCCATGCCGCATGCGAGCGCGCGCTTAAGGCGGGCGGCTCCTTCATCGAGCGTTTCTGGGACGTGCGTCCAGTGACGACGAAAGACGGCGCTCGCTGCCGCGTGAAGATCGGCCCGCAGCACGGCAATCGCGTGCGCCACGTGCAGGGCGGCATCCTGTTCGGCCTTGCCACCGCGACAGCGCAGGCGGCGGCGCCGCGCCACCCGATGCTTTCCAACGTGTCCGCATGGTTCATCAGCCCGGGACAGGGCGACGTGCTGAAGATCCGCTCGAAAGTGATACACGCGGGACGCAGCTTCTCCGTCGTGAACACAGAGATACGCACAGGAGAAGACATGCTGGTGCTGCAGGCGATGAGCAATCACGCGGCGCATCGGTGAAACTTTCCGTGAACCGTGAATCGTGAACGGTGAACCGATAAGCGTCCGAGACGATCATCTGAACGTCGCGTCGCTTTCGCTCTCGGTTGCCGTGACGGTCGGGGATGGGATAGTGTAACGACCAGTGTAATGCCAGGGACATGCATTTGATGGCGAGCGACAACATGACAACCAATTTGTCGCCTAATTCGTCATCTAATATGTCACCTAATTTGTCGCCCATTTCACGTAGATTCAAACTGGGCAGCAATACGGGAGGGGTATGCAGAATCTTGACGGGCTGAGGGGGGAGTTGCGGAGGTCCTTCATGCATCGGATGGCCACAGATTGCGTGTGCGCCATTTGCGGCAATAAGACGGGTTCATTGGCCTTCCACATCTTAGAGAATTCATTCCCGGAAAGCGCGGCCTTACCAAAGGATTTCGTTCCTATGGCGAAGTCAATGGGCCATGTTCGTGGCTCTTTCCCGGTATGCACTGTGTGCGCCCCTCCGTGCACAAAATGCAACCTCCCCATTCCGACCGAAAAAGCGCTTGAGTTCGGACACAGGACATCCTCTCGAGTCGGTAATGGCGTTTGTCAGGATTTCCACGCCTCTGGATTTTTCACCGCGCTGCTGAAGAAGGCGCTTGGCCTTGGGCGGTTCAAGAAACCTTGGTAAGACGAAAAATGAAAACCGACTTGAATCAGATTCATAGGGACATTGCCGATATCGCCTCGCACGATAAAGAGAGGATCACGAAAACGTCACTTTCTCAGATTCCCGAGATTCTGGAAAAGGACTGGCCCACTCTCAAAGCTGCGCTGCTTAACGGGAAGATCCAAGTTCACGAAATGACGGCATCGCCAATCAGCTTTGCTCTCTTCGCTGCGGATAGTGACAAGGCCGGCCTAAAGTTCTTCCACCTCCTCACGATGGGCGTGCCAATCGTCGCTATCGCGCTTGCCTTTTTCACTTCTTGGTGGTGGATCTCGCTTGCTTTGCTCTCTCTGTTTTTTCATAGAACTGCAAAATCGTTCTATCGCACGGTGATATTTCAAGCTGTGACAGCATCTGAGGTAACCTTCTGCTTCTTGTTCTCCCGGAACACTATTTGTCTCCAGAAAGACGGGGCTGTCCTGTTCAGGCGAAATGAATAGGTAGGTATGGACGATCAACGGCGCTCACGTTTTGCGCAAGATCAGGGAGGAAATTGATGGCTAAGGCAAAGCGGAATATCGGTATGGAAATTCTCGAAGGTATTCGCGAGATCAAGCGCGGCGAGCATGCGCGCATCATCAATGTCCCATCCGTGGCGTCCGTTCGTGAGCGTACCGGCCTTTCGCAGTCCCGGTTCGCGCAACTTCTAGGCGTTTCCGTACGCACGCTCCAGGAATGGGAACAAGGCCGCCGGGCCCCGTCAGGCGCTGCCCGTACGCTGCTGTTGATCGCCCAGAAGAATCCTCGTGCGCTGTTGGAAGTGGCGTAGTTCGAATCGAAACCTTCGCTAACGCGAGCTCACTCCGCCTTGATCCCCGCCGCCTTGATCACCTTGCCCCACTTCGCGATCTCTTCCTTCAGGAACGCGGTGAGCTGAGCCGGCGTGCCGGTACTCGGCTCGGCGCCTTCGCCTGCGAGGCGGTCCTTCATGTCGGGCGCAGACATCGCTTTCACCGTCTCCGCATTCAGCCGCTTGAGTATGTCGCCTGGTGTGCCGCCCGGAGCGAAGAGCGCGTACCACGACGTGACGCTGTAGCCGGGCACGCCCGCTTCCTGCATCGTCGGAAGATCAGGCACCGTTTGCGAGCGCTGCACGCCGGTCACCGCGAGCGCGCGCAGCTTGCCCGATTTCATCTGCGGCATCGCCGCCGTCAGGTTGGGAAACATGAACTGCACCTGGCCGCCGATGAGATCGGTGAGCGCGGGCCCGGTGCCCTTGTACGGCACGTGCACGATGTCGATTTTCGCGAGCGATTTGTAGAGCTCGCCGGCGAGGTGGGTCGCATTGCCGTTGCCCGCGGACGCGTAATTGAGCTGCCCCGGCTTTGCGCGCGCCATCGCGGTGAGATCGGCGACGCTCTTCGCCGCGAGCGCAGGATGAACTGCGAGCACGTACTGTCCCGTCGTCAGCAGCGTGATCGGCGCGAAGTCTTTGAGGATGTCGTAATTGAGCCGCGTGTACAGCGCCGGGTTGATGGTATGCGCCGGCGTGCCGACGAACAGCGTGTAGCCGTCGCGCGGCGCGTGGACGGCAATCTCCGCGCCGAGGTTCGCGCCCGCGCCGGCGCGATTGTCGACGACGACCTGCTGCTTCATGTTGTCGGAAAGCTTCTGCCCGAGGAAGCGTGCGACGATGTCGACGCCGCTGCCCGGCGACGAGGGCGCGATGAGGCGTATCGGCTTGGCGGGGTACTGCTCGGCCGCGACGGCGACAACGGGCACCGCAAGCGCCGCAGCGAGCGCGACAGCGAGGCTTGTTCGCTTCATTGTTATTCCTCCTCGACAAAAGAACAGCGCCGCGTGCGCGGCGCCGGTTTCGATTGCGTGCCGGCGAGGAACCCCCCGTTTCGAGTCTGACCCCGATTATAGGATTCGAGCCGGAGCTTCACTCCTGACTTCTCACCCCTCACTGGGTAAGTCTCAGCGTTCGCCGGACAGCCATGTCTCAGCGTTCGCCGGACACTTCTTGTTAAGGTTAAGCATTTGAGATTGCGAGACCATGACTAAAAATCGTCGATTCAGAGACGGCGCCAGGCG